>Ga0307441_1000297_pt1 | contig 18926 bp, 17 predicted proteins | sample SalMarWE160420MG_FD_202149 | JGI IMG/M metagenome (GOLD analysis project Ga0307441, IMG submission 202149) | Salt marsh sediment microbial communities from the Plum Island Ecosystem LTER, Massachusetts, United States - WE1604-20 | ecosystem: Environmental > Aquatic > Marine > Intertidal zone >... | reverse complement strand
TGCGGACATGTCGTGTTTCCTTCGCTCGGAGATGCCGGGTAGGCACCCCAGCCTCTAACTGTATCGGGCGAGGAGGCAGAACATTTACATATGCGGTCGTCTTCTGTCGTGCTTTCACGACACCGGAGTTTGTCGGTGGGCCAATATTGCGCGTGAGCTGTGTCGGCCGAGGCGGAGTTTTAGTGACTTATAGCGTGAATGGTGGATGGCAAACACTCTATGTATCGGATAATAAATTGAATAGTTATGCGTTGGCTGGATTTGAAATCCCTCGCTGGCGACACCACGCGGCACGGATCAGGCCGCGACGCTCACCCGGTTGCGGCCTTCGTTCTTGGAGCGATAGAGCGCACGGTCGGCCGCGATCAGCAGATTGGAGACCGGTGTCGTCGTGGAACAGGCGACCCCGAAACTGGCGGTGAGCGGCCGCTCGATCGCCGGCTCCGCCATTCGCTCGATGCACGATCGCACCCTCTCGGCCACCACGCGGGCTTCTTCCAGGGGGGTGTCGGGAAGCACGATGACGAATTCCTCGCCTCCGAAACGGGCAAGCAGGTCGCGACTGCGGATGCAGGGGCGGGCAACCTCCACGAAGCGCTGCAGCATGCGGTCCCCTACGTCATGGCCATAGGTGTCGTTGACGTCCTTGAAGTGATCCAGGTCCGCAATCACGACCGACAGGGATTCGCCGGCGTTGCCAACACGGCGGGCCGCTTCGCGCAGGCAATCGTCCAGCCGGCGTCGGTTGGCCACCCCGGTCAGTGGGTCGGTGAGCATCAACGCCGTGATCCGCTCCTGGTTCTCCCGCAGGGTGTGCTGGTAGCGTTCGCTGTCCTTGACGAAGTAGTTGAGAACGCCATAGACGCTGATGAGGCCCACCGCCATGTTGAGGATGAAGAACACGGTCTGGGCGGTGCGGGGCATCGGGGTGACGTTCACTGCCAGGTGGGAATCCAGCACGCCGGACACGACGGTGAGGGCGAGGAAGGCCAGCAGCCAGCGCAGGCCGCTGCGCGGTCCATCCACCAGCAGCACCACCAGCGGCGTGAAGAACGCCCAGATCATCACGATGCTGCCGTTGGAGAAGCCGCCGAGGCTCCACTGCAGCAGGAACGGCAGCAGCAGTACCAGCACCAGTTGGCTGAGGCGGAAGGCGGCGAACTGCTTGGTGAGGAAATAATAGGGTAGGCTTACCGCCGTGATGACCGCATAGCTCAGGGGTATCGCACCGGACAGCGGATAGCCCAGCAGCACGTAGATCGCGCCCCAGAAGATGGCCAGAAAGCCGATGATCATGGCGGTCAGGGTGATGACCGCCTTGCGCACACGCTGCTTGGCGTTGTCGTCGGGCCGGGCGCCCCGGTTGGCCACCTCCCAGAGGGCGTCGAAAAGGCCCGCGAGCAGTTTCATATCAGGCACTCCCTTCACTCCATGAATCGGCCGCGCCGCGGTCACCTTGAAGCGGCCAACTCCCCGGGACACGGTCAGCCCCTTGTTCGGCGATGCGGATTCCGCCAATCTGCCGGCGGGACACGGCCTCCGGCGGCCGGCGTCCACCGTCGGGGGTGAGCGAGGGGCTATGGATCGAACGGAACGTTTCTACCGGTTGCAGCAGCTGTTGGAGCAGCGGCGGGTGGTGCCGCGGGAACTGGCGTTGGCGGAACTCGGGGTGTCCCTGGCGACCTTCAAGCGGGACCTGGAGTACCTGCGCGAGCGCCTGCACGCGCCCATTGTCTGGGATCGGGAGCAGGGTGGTTACCGGTTCGAGGCGGCCGATCCCCACGGCCCGCGCTACGGGTTGCCCGGGCTGTGGTTCAACGCCTCCGAGATTCACGCCTTGCTCACCATGGAGCAGTTGCTGGCCAACCTTCAGCCCGGTCTGCTGGAGCCCCATGTGGGTCCGCTGCGCCAGCGCATCCGGGTGCTCCTGGACAGCGGCGATCATTCCGCTGACGAGGTCAGCCGGCGCATCCGGTTGCTGCAGTCCGCCGCCCGCCAGGTGGACAGCGGTCGCTTCCAGCGGATCAGCCACGGCCTGCTTGCCCGCCAGCGTCTGCGCATCGTCCACTACAACCGCGCCCGGGACGAGGAGAGCGTGCGGGAGGTGTCTCCCCAACGGCTGGTCTACTACCGCGACAACTGGTACCTGGATGCCTGGTGTCACGCCCGCAAGGGACTGCGCAGCTTTGCGGTAGACAGCATCCGGGATGTGGCGGGGCTGGACAGCCGGGCGCGGGAGGTGTCCGCGTCGACGCTGGAGCGGGAACTGGCCGCCGGCTACGGTATATTCGCGGGTGCCCGCACGCGACTGGCCAGACTCAGGTTCACTCCGCAGCGCGCGCGCTGGGTCGCCCAGGAGCATTGGCATCCCCGCCAGCAGGGCTGGTTCGAAGCCGACGGTCATTATCGGCTGGACCTGCCCTACAGCGGGGCCCATGAGCTGGTGATGGACATCCTCAAATACGGTCCCGATGTGGAGGTGCTGGCACCGGCGGATTTGCGCCGCCGGGTAGCGGACGCCCTAGCCGAGGCCGCCCGCCAGTACCGTTGAGAGTGGCTCATCCTGTGAGCCAGTAGGGCGCGCATAGTGGCGATACCGTTCAAGACGACGAGGGGTATCCCATGGCATATTCGAGACTCTCCCCGGGGACCACTGTGGCTGTGCTGCTGGGCGCGCTGGCGGTAGCGGTCGCCACGGTCAGCGTCGCCGCCGGTTTGCGCTCCAGCCGCTGCGAATCCGGTATTCGCACCTACATCTCGGGGGCGGCGGCCCGTATCGGACCGCTGACTCCACTGACCCGGGTGTTCCGCCCCGGTCAGCGGCTGCGACCGGTCGTGTTGGGGTGCGGGGCGCCGCTGGTATGCCCGGTGGCGCTGTACGACGGTGCCGAGCGGGTGGGTTATCTGCCCGGAGAGGCGGCCCGGGCAGTGGACCGGATGCTTGTCGGGCGCCGGCGGGTTTCGGTGCAGGTTGTGCAGGTCGATCCCGACGATCCGGTGCGGGGTGCCCGGATACGGGTCAGCTGGAGTGGTTAGGGGGTCCGGCTCGGCGGCCTGCGGCGGTGACCGGCGCTTGCCGACGCGTGGTTGCGGCCTACTATTGGAGTGGGTGAGCGTCGCGGGTCGCCGCAAGCGTGGCGCTCACGGCCTGCACAGTGCGGTGATCGCGCAGCGGAGGAATTCGGGCTATGTACGACGGTTACGGATGGCATGGCTACGGGATGGGCTATGGCCCGTTCTGGTGGGTGTTCATGGTGCTGATCTGGCTGCTGCTGGTCGTGGGGATCGCCGCCATCGTCAAGTCGCTGTTTTTCTCGTCCCACGGCGCAGCCGCCAGCGGGTCTGGCCACGAGCCAAAGGCCGCCCTGCAGATTCTGGAGGAGCGCTACGCACGCGGCGAGATCGGCAAAGAGGAGTTCGAGCAGAAGCGCAAGGACCTGCGCGCCTGATGCCGCCGTCGGGGCAGGTCTCGCCGATGGGACGAGGTGGAGCGGGCCGGATGGTGCCAGTCGGCGGGTTTCGTGCTATTTTTCACCCACCAAGGCCGCTGAGACCGTAAGGATGGACGAATCCAGTCATTTGTGGAGCCTGTTGCCGCTCCTCATCGCCACCTTCCCCCTGACTCTCATCTGTTATCAAGTCGCCCGCCAGCGCAACCGCCGTTTCGGCCTCTGGACCGTACTCTCGGTCATTCCCGTGGTGAACTATTTCGTGCTGTTGTACCTGTTCGGGTCCCGCAAGCTGCGCACCGAGGTACGCCGCCGCAAGCTGCAGGCGATCGCCCAGCAGATCAGCCGCTAGGGAAGCCCTGCACAGGCCGCTGAAGCGGCGCCCACGGCGTTGCAGAGGGGCTCGGAATGCGGGGTCGCGAAGCGACAGACCGTTTGTAAACTGCGCTTCCGTGGCACTTTGCGCCTTGGGAGCATCCACTTGATCGAACTGTGCAGAGTTTCCATACGGGGTGTCGCGCGCCATCCCGGTGCGCTGCGGGTGCTGACGGTGCCCGACCATAACGGGATTGCGCAGATGTCAGTGTCGACCCATCTCCATGCATTAGACTTTCTCTGACCCGCTGTTGCGGGGGTGTACGGCAAGCATGGGGGGCGGCGCATGGCGGCCATACTGTTCGATCTGGACGGCGTGCTGTACCAGGGCGAGCGTGCCATCGACGGCGCCGCCCGTGCTGTTGCCTGGTCTCAAAACCGCGGCATTCCCCATCTGTTTCTTACCAACACCACTTCCAAGCCACGCGGGGCACTGGTGGAGAAACTGGCGGCCCTCGGTATCGCAGCCGAGCCGGAACGTTTGCTGACCCCGCCGGTGGCGGCGGTCCGCTGGTTGTCCGAGCGGGCTCGGGGTGACGTGGCCCTGTACGTACCGGCGGCGACCCGCGAGGAGTTCGCCGGGCTGTCGGTGGCCTCTCCGGACGCGGTGGATGTGGGGGCCGTGGTGGTGGGCGATCTGGGTCAGGAATGGGAGTTCGAAACCTTGAACACGGCGTTCAGGCAGCTCATGGCCCCATCCCGGCCGCCCCTGGTGGCCCTGGGCATGACCCGCTACTGGCAGACGCCCCGGGGGCTGCAACTGGATGCCGGACCGTTCGTCGCTGCCCTGTCCTATGCCGCCGGTGTGGATCCGGCGGTCATGGGTAAGCCCGCGGGCGAATTCTTTGCGGCGGCGTTGGCCATCGTCGGTTCGCCCGCCGACCGAACGATCATGATCGGCGACGACATTCGCGGCGATATCGAAGGCGCACAGCGTGCCGGGCTCCACACCGTGCTGGTCCGCACCGGCAAGTTCCGGGCGGCGGATCTGGAGTCGGATATCGTCCCGGATGCCGTGCTCGACTCCGTTGCGGATCTGCCGGACTGGTGGCGGCATCACTTCGCAGAGGATTCCGGTTGATGCCCCTTGGCGGGGTTGCACGGCCCTCAGCCGAACCGACGTGACGGCGCTGCCGCCGCCGTGATGGCGCGTCAGCCGCCGTGCTCGAAGGCGGAGTAGAGCACCATGCCGCCATCCACCGTCAGACTGGGACCGGTGACGTAGGAAGCCAGGTCGCTGGCGAGCACCGTCACCATGCGGGCCACTTCCTCGGTGGAGCCCATGCGATGCTCCGGGATCTTGTCCAGCAGGTCTCGCAGGTTGTCGGCCTGGCTTCACACATCCTGGTTGATGGGCGTCTTGATGGCGCCGGGCGCCACCGCCGCAACACGGACACCCGCTTCGGCGCCTTCCTGGGCCAGGGTCTGGGTCAACATGTTCACGGCGGCTTTCGAACAGGTGTAGGCGCTGTATCCGGCCCACGGGATGCGTTCGTGTACGGAACTGACGTTGACGATCACCCCCTGGCGGGCCGGCACCATGCGGGCCATGGCCTCCCGGCAGCAGTGGTAGGCGCCGAATAGATTGACCTGCACGACCCGTTGCCAGTGTTCGGGCTCGGATTCCCAGCAGCGGGCCCGCGGTCCGTCGATGCCGGCGTTGTTGACCAGAATGTCGATGCCGCCGAACTGATCGTCCAGCGTCCGGAACAGGTGGGCGACTTCGCCGGCATCGGCTACGTTGGCGGGCACCGTGATGGCCTGCACACCGTTGCCCGACGCTTCGTCCGCCACCTGACGGGCAGCCTGGGCATCCCGGCCGGTGTCGTCCTCCAGATAATTGATGGCGACGTCCGCGCCGGCATTGGCCAGGCTGCGGACGATGGCCGCGCCTATCCCCGAGCTTCCTCCGGTGACCAGGGCATGCTTACCGCTGAGATCGATCGATATCATGGGACGGCTCCTTGTTCCCGTAGTTGAATTCCCGGTGTGTGCGCCTTGGCCGGCGCGGACGATGGTGCCGGCGGGCTGGATACGCGTGGCGTTTCTGTCTCCAGCATAGGTCATGCCAGCCCATCGATGACCCGCGCATCCGGGCCGCCTCCCTGCAAACCGGGCAGGGGAGCGGGGCGTAATGCCCATCCCGTGGGTGATTTGCACCGTTTTCAGGCCCCGGTATCGGTGTCCGGCCGCCGGCCGGTGGTGCCTGGGCTGTGGCACCGCTCTTGCAACTTTCCGCGGGATACCTGGGACGATTCATCCACCGAAGCGCCGCCCAAAGTTGCGGCGCGCCAGAGCGGCCAGGGAGGTCTGCGATGAAATACCACCGTTTCGGCAACACCGGGCTCAAGGTCTCCGAACTGTGCCTGGGCACCATGACGTTCGGATCCCGGTTTCTGAACATCGCCACCGTCGACCAGAAGGGCGCGGACGCCATGGTGGCCCGCGCCTGGGAGGCGGGGGTGAACTTCTTCGATACCGCCGACGTGTATTCCTACGGCGAGTCCGAAACCCTGTTGGGGCACGGCATACGCACGGCCGGCATGGCACGGGACTCGGTGGTGCTGGCCACCAAAGTGCGTTCCCCCATGAGCGAGTCGGCCTCCGACGGCAGCGGCGACGTGAACAACGTGGGACTGTCCCGCAAACACATCATGTCCGCTTGTGACGCCAGTCTGAAGCGTCTGGGAACTGACTATATCGACCTGTATCAGGTCCACGGGTGGGACGCGGTGACGCCGATGGAAGAGACGCTCCGCGCGCTGGACGACCTGGTGCGGGCCGGCAAGGTTCGCTATGTGGGGTGCTCCAACTGGCCGGCCCGCAAGCTGGCAAAGGCACTCGCCCTCGCCAACGGGGAGCGCTGGGCACCGTTCGTTTCCCTGCAGGCCTACTATTCCCTGGTGGGGCGGGATCTGGAGCATGAGCTGCTTCCCCTGTGCCGGGAAGAGGACCTGGCGGTACTGCCCTGGTCGCCCCTGTCCGGCGGCTTCCTGACCGGCAAATACCGCCGGGACGGCAGTGGACCGGCAGGGGCGCGGCGCACCGACTTTCAGTTTCCGCCCATCGACGAGGCGCGGGGCTACGACGCGGTGGAGGCGCTGGAGTCGGTGGCCCGGGACCACGACGCCAGCGTTCCCCAGGCAGCCCTGGCCTGGCTGCTCCACCAACCCCAGGTGACCTCGGTCATCATCGGTGCGCGGAACCTGGAGCAGTTGGACGACAACCTGGCCAGCGCGGAGCTGACGCTGTCTGGCAAGGAACTGGATGACCTCCATGCTGTGACCGCGCCGCCCGCCCAGTATCCCGAATGGATGGTCAGCCGGCAGAACCAGGGGCGCAGCGTCGATTGACGGGCGCCGATAGATTTTCGTGCAGCGTCCCCGGATCGACCCGGCTAGAATCCATGCATGGGCGCGGTGCGGGTGCCGTGGCCCGGGTGTCGGATTTCGGATCGCGGTGCCCGGTGCGCGGCGGGAACGGGCAGCGCCGATGGGGCACGCCAGTAAACGGGGAACTCGATCATGAATGGCAGGGGTGTGAGGCAGTCTGTCCTTTGGACCGCGGCCGCGTTCGCCGTCCTGTGCTGGGCATCCGCCTGGGGTGCAGACCGATTCGACGGTGCGCAGGTGGGTTTCGAGATCACCAAGCCCGAGAACTGGCATTTCATGACGGTCGCCCGGGACGTGCAGTTCGCCGGCCAGGGCAAACCGGACGCCGCCACCCGGGCGGCTGCCATGGGCAGGCATGCCAACGGGCCGCTGGTGGTCATGACCAAGTACCCGGAACCCTACAGCGATATGAACCCCAGCGTCGAGGTGGCCATCCGGCCGCTGGGCGTCATGAAGGGTGCCAGCCCCGCCGCCATACTGGCGGCGGTCATCACGCCGATGGCCGACGAGTTCTCCGGTTATCGGGTGGATCAGTATCCCGTCGCCACCCGCTTGGGCGGCCGGCGCGCCGCCTACATGCGCTTCCACTATGTCCTTCCCATGGACGATGGTCGGACCGTGCCGACCACGTCCGAGCTCTGGGTGGTACCCCGAGGGGAGTATTTCTTCCTGATCGGAGCCGGAACGCGCCGGGACCAGAGCACGGGATCGCGGGCGGAAGTGCATGCCATCGTGGATTCGGTCGTGATTCGCGATTGACCGCAAGTTCCTTGGAATCCGTGTCCGGGCGGCTGTCGGCGACGCTTCGCCCGTACCCACCCCTGGCCCAACCGGCGGCCGACGCCGTGCCCCGTGTCCGATGCCAAGCGACACCCGCTTCTTGCCCTGGTCGCTGTTTGTCAGCGAGCTGACCGGCACCGCCGTGCTCATCGCGGTGGGCCTGTCGGCGGTCATCTTCGATTTCGGTCACGGCAGCCCCATGCGGCATGTGCTGCCCGATCCGGGCCTGCGCCGTCTGCTCACGGGCTTTCTGTTCGGTTCCACCGGCGCCCTGATTGCGGTGTCGCCCGTGGGAAAGGCGAGCGGTGCCCATATCAATCCATCGGTGCCCCTGGGTTTCTGGCTGATGGGCAAGATGCGCTGGCGCCACGCCCTGGGCTATGTGGTTGCGCAACTCGCCGGCGCCGTCCTGGGCGCTCTGCCACTGGTCGTCTGGGGCGCGCTGGGGCGCAGCGTCCAATTCGGAGCCACGGTGCCGGGTGCCGGCTACGGGGCGGGGTGGGCGGTGCTGGGAGAGACGCTGACCACCCTGGCGCTGATCACCGGCCTGTTCTTCTTCGTGCGCCACAAGGCGATCCGCACCTTCACGCCGCTGCTGTTTCCGGTGTTGTACGCCGCCATGGTGCTGCTGGAGGCGCCGGTCTCCGGCACCAGTACCAATCCGGCGCGCAGTCTGGGGCCGGCGGTGCTGTCGGGTACCTGGCACGACTGGTGGGTCTACTGGGTCGGCCCCTTGTTGGCCACCTTGCTTGGCGTGGCCCTCTATCGATTCACCTGGCTGCGGAAAATCGAGATCGAAGTGGCCAAGCTCTACCATTTCGAACACGATCCCCATGGCGTCTTCAGGCTGCCGTCCGCCCGCCAGGCAGAGCCCTGAGCGGCCGGCGAAGTGATCGGACGACTTCCGAAATTGCTTTGAGTGCCGTAAGAATAAGATCAATAAAACATATACATACCATTTATTATTGAAGTCAGTTATAGAGCCTGCCTGGACGCGCCGGCGTTCCAGTCGAGGAGCCAACGGCGCCGCAACGCTCCCAGGGGACGTTCATGGTCGCGGGCGCGACCTGTCCGCGCGGACCGATCCAGGCTACTTGCAGGCTCCCACTCGCCGTCCTTCCATAACCTGATGCATTTCCATAACTTGTCCGCCCTCATTCATGTGAAACGTCATCTCGCCATGGTAGCGGGTACCGCTGAACTGGATCTTGCCGGTGCCCGAGCTGTGGTAGCCGTTGCTGTTGCATTCCACTCGCCAGGTGACGGTGTTGCCGGATGTTTTCCGATCTACCATCCGGCAGGTCTGGCCCGGTTGGGGCGAGCTGTTGGGCACCAGGTCCTTCTTGGTCAAGCAATATCGATGGGTGACCGGCGGGATGGCCATGGGCATGCCGGGCATCTCGGTTTTCACGTGAACCTCCCACATGCCCGTCTGCACGTCCGGTGCACCGAGGGCAGGTCCCGCGGCTACGCCCAGTAGAAGCGATACGGTAAAAGGTGCAATCGATCTGATTTTCATGGTTGTTGTTGTCCTGTTCCGCTGTGTTTCCCCAGCCGTCAGTATAGCCTGGTAGCCGGTCCCCGGGCGCTGCCGGGATGCCAGGTCTGAAGGGCTCGGAGGAGGCCGGAAGTCCACGAGGAGGTCAGGCGCGCTATAATGGGTCGTCCGCCGCAATGGCGTGCCGGCAGCCCCATGGACCTGACCACCTTTCATCCCGCCGTACGCGCTTGGTTCAGCGCCCGCTTTGCGGTGCCCACCCCGCCCCAGGCCCGGGCCTGGGCGTCGATCAAGGCCGGCCGTCATACCCTGGTGGCCGCGCCCACCGGCTCGGGCAAGACTCTGGCCGCATTTCTGGCCGCCATCGACGACCTTGTCCGGGAGGGAATCGCCGGCGGCCTGCCGGATGAAACCCGCGTGTTGTACGTATCGCCCCTCAAGGCGCTGTCCAACGACATCCAGCGTAATCTGGAGGAGCCGCTGGCAGGCATTGAGGCGCAGCTGGCGGCGGCGGGCGAGCCGGCGGCGAGGATCCGCACGCTGGTGCGCACCGGCGACACGCCCCAGGCCGCCCGCGCCGCCATGCGTCGCCAGCCGCCTCACATCCTGGTGACGACCCCCGAGTCCCTGTACATCCTGCTGACCAGTGACAGCGGTCGACGCATGCTGGCCTCGGTGCGTACAGTGATCGTGGATGAGATCCACGCCCTGGTGGGCAGCAAGCGCGGTTCCCACCTGGCCCTGTCCCTGGAACGGTTGCAGGCGCTGACCGACGCACCGGCGGTGCGTATCGGCCTGTCCGCCACCCAGAAGCCCATCGAAGCGGTGGCACGCTTCCTGGTGGGCAGCCCCGGCGTGCGACCGGACGGCAGTGCCGACTGCGCCATCGTGGACACCGGTTACAGCCGGGAACGGGACCTGGCCCTGGAGCTGCCCCCCGTGCCCCTCGACGCGGTGATGGCCAACGATGGCTGGACGCTGATCTACGATCGGCTGGCCCGCCTCATTGCCGATCACCGCACCACCCTGGTGTTCGTGAACACACGCCGCATGGCCGAACGCATGGCCCGCCACCTCTCCGAGCGGCTGGGGGAGGACCAGGTGACGGCACACCACGGCAGTCTGTCCCGGGAGCACCGGCTGAACGCTGAGCAACGCCTCAAGCACGGGCAGCTGCGCGCCCTGGTGGCCACCGCCTCCCTGGAGCTGGGTATCGACATCGGAGACGTGGATCTGGTCTGCCAGCTGGGCAGCCCCCGCTCGGTGGCGGCCTTCCTGCAGCGGGTGGGGCGCTCCGGTCACAGCGTGGGCGGCACCCCCAAGGGGCGGCTGTTCCCCCTCAGCCGGGACGATCTGGTGGAATGCGCCGCTCTGCTGGATGCGGTCGGGCGCGGCGAGCTGGATCGGGTGCATATCCCGGCAGCCCCTTTGGACGTGCTGGCCCAGCAGCTGGTGGCGGAGGTGGCCGGCCGGGAGTGGGAGGAGGACGCTCTCTACGATCTGGTGCGCAGGGCCTGGCCGTACCGGGATCTCCCACGCGAGACCTTCGACGATGTGGTGCGCATGCTCGCCGACGGCTTCGCCACCCGCCGCGGACGACGTGGGGCCTATCTGCACCGGGACGCGGTGAACCGGCGCCTGCGGGCCCGTCGTGGTGCGCGGCTGGCGGCCGTCACCTCCGGGGGCACCATACCGGACCAGGCCGACTTCGACGTGGTGCTGGAACCCGAAGGCCATCGGGTGGGCTCGGTGAACGAGGATTTCGCCATCGAGTCGCTGGCCGGCGATATCTTCCAGCTGGGCAATATCGCCTACCGCATCCTGCGCGTGGCCGACGGCAAGGTCTGGGTCGCCGATGCCAAGGGCCAGCCGCCCAATATTCCGTTCTGGTTCGGCGAAGCGCCGGCCCGCACCGACGAACTGTCGGCGGCGGTGTCGCGCCTGCGGGAGGGCGTGGAGGCGCGCCTGGACGAGCCTGAGGTGGCCCAGCGCTGGCTGTCCGAAGAGATCGGCCTTGGCGAGACCGCGGCGGCGCAGGTAACGGCCTACCTGGGCGCGGCCAGGGCCGCCCTGGGTGGGCTGCCGACCCTCAAGCGGGTGATCTTCGAGCGCTTCTTCGACGAGGCGGGGGATCAGCACCTGGTCATCCATTCCACATTCGGCGGGCGCATCAACCGGGCCTGGGGACTGGCCCTGCGCAAGCGCTTCTGCCGCACCTTCAATTTCGAACTGCAGGCGGCGGCCACCGAGGACGCCATCGTGCTGTCCCTGGGCGCTACCCACAGTTTTCCTCTGGACGAGCCCGCCCGCTACCTGACACCCGATACGGTGCGGGAGGTACTCATCCAGGCACTGCTGGCCGCGCCCATGTTCGAGGTGCGCTGGCGCTGGAACGCCACCGTCGCCCTGGCCATTGCCCGCATGCGCGGCGGCAAGCGGGTCGCGCCCCAACTGCAGCGCATGCAGGCCGAGGATCTGGTGGCGGTGGTGTTCCCGGATCAGCTGGCCTGCCTGGAGAACATCGCCGGCGATCGGGAGGTGCCCGACCATCCGCTGGTCAACCAGACCGTCGAGGACTGCCTCACCGACGTCATGGACATCGATGGCCTGCAGCGCCTGTTGGGGGACCTGGCCGCTGGCCGCATCGAGCTGCTGACCCACGATACCGTGGAGCCCTCACCGCTGGCCCAGGCGGTGCTGGTCGCCAACCCCTACGCTTTTCTCGACGACGCCCCGGCGGAGGAGCGCCGCACCCTGGCCGTGCAGAGCCGTCGCTGGGCCGGCTACGACAACGACGATCTGGGGCGGTTGGATCCCCAGGCCATCGAACGGGTACGCCGGGAGGCGTGGCCCGAAGTGGCCAGTGCGGATGAACTGCACGACGGGCTGATGCTGCTGGGCTTTCTCACCGAGTCGGAGGCGCTGCCCTGGAAACAGCCGATGGCCGCTCTGACTGGGGATGGCCGGGCGACGCGCTGCGATTGCGGGTCTGCCCGGCTGTGGGTCGCCGCGGAGCGCCTGACGCAGTTGCAGGCCGTCCACCCGCATCTTCAATGCGACCCACCATTGGCTGTGCCCCCGGAGCTGCTCCGGCCCTGGGACGGGGAAGGCGCCCTGCGGGAGCTGATCCGCGGCCGCCTCGAGGGTTTGGGGCCGGTGACTGCCGCCAGGCTGGTGAGCGACCTGGGTGTGACGGTGCCCCCGGTGGCGTCGGCCCTGGCCGCACTCGAACAGGAAGGCTTCGCCATGCGTGGACGCTACAGCGGCGACGCGGTGGACACCGAATGGTGCGACCGACGTCTGCTGGCGCGCATCCACCGCTATACGGTGGCGCGTCTGCGGGCGGAAATCGAACCGGTGCCGGCGGCCGACTTCATGGCCTTTCTGCTGCACTGGCAGCATGTGAGCCCGGAAGGGCGGGGAGAGGGCGAAGCCGCCCTGCTGGCGGTGATCGAACAGCTGGAAGGTTTCGAGGCACCGGCCGCCAGTTGGGAAAGCGATCTGCTGGCGGCGCGCATGGCCACCTTCTGGCCCCATGATCTGGACGCCCTGTGCCAATCCGGCCGGGTGGTGTGGGCGCGTATTGCGCCGCCCAAGCCGAGCGCCGATGGGCGCGGCGCCGCCGGGCCGGTTCGCGCCACGCCCATCGTGCTCACACCCCGGCGTCGTCTGGACCTGTGGCGGCGCCTGGGCGGCGCTTCAGGGGAAGGGAGCACAAGCGATACTGCCCAGGCCGTGGAACAGGCTCTGCGCGAGCTCGGAGCATCGTTCTTCGATGACCTGCAACACCGGACGGGTCTGCTGCGCACTCAACTGGAACAGGCTCTGGGACAACTGGTGGCCACCGGCCGCGCACACGCTGACCGTTTCGCGGGCCTGCGGGCCCTGGTGGCGCCGGCCCAGCGCCGCCGCCGCAGTGAGCGGTTGCGCCGGCAGCGCAACCTGCCGGCCGGCGTGGAGGATGCCGGCCGCTGGTCGGTGCTGCCACCGGTCAGAGCACCCGCCGACACTGCCCGGGGATGGCGCGCCTCCGGATTGGGCGATGAGGAGCTGGAGACTGTTGCCCGGGTGCTGCTGCGCCGCTACGGCGTGGTGTTCCGGCGCGTGCTGGAGCGCGAAGCCGACCATCTGCCGCCCTGGCGGGAGCTGTTGCGGGTCTACCATCGCCTGGAAGCCCGCGGCGAGGTGCGCGGCGGGCGCTTCGTAGCCGGTTTCAGCGGGGAGCAGTTCGCTCTGCCCGAAGCGGTAGGCAGCCTGCGGCGCCTGCGCCAGCAAACGCACGGCGATGAATTCCTGGTGGTCAGCGCTGTCGATCCCCTTAACCTGGTGGGCATCGTTACGCCGGACGAGCGAGTGCCGTCATTGGCGGCCAATCGGGTGCTGTACCGTGGCGGCGTGGCGGTGGCTACGCTGGTGCACGGCGAGGTCCGGTATCTGGCGGACCGGCTGGAACCCGCCCTGCAGTGGCGTGCTCGGGAAATGCTGCTGCAAGGCGCCGCCGTCCGTCATCTGCGGGAACGGGCGGGGTAACCCGCCCCAATATCCTTAAGGAACCTGAGGAGGAGCGTTGACCGTTCGAGTTGTCGGGTTGGCGGCGGCTGGGATCGCCGCAATGCTGGCGGCGACCGCCGCACTGGCCGCCGGCCCCCGCCCGGCTAGGATTCTGTTGTTCCCGACCCTGCGCCAGGCCCTGCAGACCGGCGTGCATCTGGACACCGAATCGGTGTCCAACGTGGGGGGCGGCCTGCGTCGTGCCACCGCGTTCGATACGCTGCTGCACGCCGGCATCAACCTGGACAGCGGAGCACTGGGCCTGTGGCAGGGCGGAAAGCTGCGCCTGTCGGCCGTTCGTATAAACAGCGGACAGCCCGATACGTACAACATCGGCGATCTGCAGGTGACCAGCAACATCGCGGCGCCGAATGCCACCCGGGTCTATCAGTTCTGGTACCGCCAGCGCCTGTCCAGGAGGGTGGCCGTGCGCGCCGGTCTCATCGACATGAACCAGTACTTCGCGGTCACGCCCCATGCCGGTACCTTCCTCAACGCTTCGTTCGGCATCCTGCCGACCATTTCCGTGAACGTGCCATCGTCGATCTACCCCACGCCGGGGGCCGGCATCATCGTCAGCGGCCGGGTCGCCGGCTGGCAGGCGGAGGCGGGCGCCTTCCAGGGCGAACCGTCCCACCGCGGGGAACCCTTCCAGCATGGCGCCATGGCCATTGGCCAGGTTCAGCGCGGACCGCTGCAGGCGGGGCTGTGGAACTATCGGGAGACGGGCAGCACCGCACGCAACGACTGGGGCGCCTACGGCAGCTTCTCCGGTACGTTGGCCAGGGGAGTGAGCGGGTTTGTGCAGTTCGGCGCCACGCCGCGATCCGGCAACCAGGTACCCTATTATCTGGGCGCGGGATTGATGGCCAGAAGCCCGCTTTTCGACCGTCCCGGCGACCGGCTCGGTCTCGCGGTGGCGCGAGCTTGGATCCGGGGCGCCCCAAAGGCCGCTGAAACCATCTGGGAATTCACCTGCGTGGTGCCCCTATCCCGGCATTTCTACCTGCAGCCGGATGTGCAATACGTCGTCGATCCTTCCGCGAGCAGCTCTATCGCCAACGCCACGGTGGTATTCATGCGTGTGCACATGGAATTCGACAGCTAGCCTGTTTTCGGCGCGAACCGTTCCGGGGAGTGAGGGACGTCAATGCTTCAGACCGCCAAAGGACTATAAGGGAAGTAGGTATTGCTGCCCGCGGGACGGGCACAAGGAGGACGCCATGACGGGACGAAGCAAGCGTGGCGATTTTCTTCGCAGGGGGCGGCGCGACCGCCTGCTGCGGGAGCTCGAACATGACCCCTATAAATCCAAGCAGAAGTGGCCGGAACCGACTGCGTGCCCCGAGTGCGGTGCAGTGTTCCACAGGGGCAGGTGGCAGTGGGGTGCGGTGCCGGAGGATGCCCATCGGCAGCTGTGCCCGGCCTGCCAGCGCGCCCACGACCATGTCCCTGCGGGACTGCTCGATCTGAGCGGCGGGTATTTCCAGGAGCATCGCACCGAGATCATGCAGCTGGCACGCAATGTGGAGGAGAAGGAAAAGGCCGAACACCCCCTGGATCGCATCATGGAAGTCGACGAGCGTGATGACGGCGTGGCGATGGCGTTCACCGACGCCCACCTTGCGCGGGGCGTGGCCGAAGCCGTGCGGCATGCACATCAGGGCGAGCTGGAGCTGCAGTACGGTGAGGAAGACGTGTTGCTGAGGGCTACCTGGCGTCGATGAACGCCGCCGCGATATCCCCGGCGCGCCCGCGGCGATGGTGAGTGCGCTTGCGCCGGGTGGCGGTGGTCCGCAGGTGTGGACAGGTGCACCTCGCGACGCCGGAATGCAGTCCGGTTGCACCGGCCCGGAGGCGACGGTAATGTAACTGCCAGGTTGACCGGGAGCCGCGCCTGGGACATGTTGATGCCTGGACGGGTGCACTCGGGCGGCCCCATGCAGGGTGAGCGCCGCGGCCCGCAGCCGTCACTCGATCCACGGAACCTCAAGATGTTGGACGCACCGATGACCAACGGAACAGTCAACCTCGGCCAGACCGGCAATCTCTACCACGAGCTCAGGGACTCGCTGCAGGGCGTCAAGCAGTTCCTCGACGGCAATCTCCACGCTCTGCGGCCCGGTATGCAGACTTTGTTCGCGGCGCTGCCCCAGAGCCGGCACCTGCTGGACAACCTCATCTACCTGCTGAATGGCTTCAAGCTCAACCTCCAGCAATTGGATGTCGGACAGATTCCGAGCATTCCGGAGATCAGCAGTTTCGCGATCCAGCTGGAGACGTTCCTGCAATCCGCCCAGGACCTGTTGCCGGAGGAGCCGACGGTCTACCGGGACGTGCAGCGTACCGCGCGGGTGCTCACCTCTCTGGATTCCCTGGAGGAAGTGAAAGGGGAGCTCATGTTCCTGGTCGATTCCATCGTGGGGCAGCTGTACGAGCTCAAAGGTTGAGTTCACCGACTCGGCACCACGGTTCAGGTCGGATGTATCACCAGATGGCGTGACGGTTCCTGGCCCTCGCTTTCGGCCACCAGGCGGTATCGGGCCGCGATGCGGTGCTGGAGCTTGCGTAGCGACGCCGGCTGGGGCGCCAGCTCGATGGCTGCACCGCTCTGCAGCACCTGCCGCGCCGCGCTTTCCGCTTCGCGGGCGGCCGCATCCACTTCGTTGTCCTCCCGTCCTCCGAAGACATTGAACAGAGCCTGCAGCAGACGTCGGATCTGAGCGGTGCTGTTCTTGCGCACCACGTGCAGCGGTAAGCCCGTGAGGTCCAGCAGGCGCTGCAACCGCTGGTCGCCTGCCCGCGCTCGCAGCGCGATGATAAGGTCGGCCTGCTCGGGCCGGCCCACCGTGCGCGCTTCGATGCGCAGGTCCCGGATCACCCGCTCCACCGAATCCCGGCTGAGGGCATAGGCGTAGATGCGCGCCCCTCCGGGCCGGGCCATGACCCGGTCCATGGCCGCGGGCTGGCCTTGAGACGCGGCCGGCCGCGTCGGTAGCGGCTGCTCGCCCGCGGGTGTACGGTGCGCGCCGCCGGCTTCCAACCCGCGCAGCAGGTTGTCCACCGCCCGGGCGGTGTCGGCATGCAGGATAACCTCGTCCCGGTCGACGATCTCCACCACCGCATCGAAGGTGGGCGGACGTTTGCGTTCGTTGACGCTTTTCTGGCTGCCCCGCAGGCGGGCTTCCTCGTCTCCCAGGGTGACCGTGTGTACGCCGCCGATCAGATCCGACAGAGTCGGGTTCTCCACCAGATTGGCCAGGCTGTTGCCGTGGGCGGTGCCGATCAGCTGCACGCCCCGTTCGGCGATGGTGCGGGCCGCCAGGGCCTCGGCTTCGGTGCCGATCTCGTCGATGATGATCACCTCGGGCATGTGGTTCTCCACTGCCTCGATCATCACCGCATGCTGCCCGGCGGGGTGGGCCACCTGCATACGCCGGGCGTTGCCGATGGCCGGATGGGGAACATCCCCGTCGCCGGCGATCTCGTTGGAGGTGTCGATCACGACCACCCGTTTGCCGAAGTCGTCGGCCAGCACTCGGGCGATTTCCCGCAGCTTGGTGGTCTTGCCGATCCCCGGCCGGCCCAGCATCAGGATGCTGGCACCGGACTCCACCAGATCCCGGATCAGATCGATGGTGCCTACGACCGTGCGACCCACCCGCAGGGTCAGGCCGACGATCCGCCCCTTGCGGTTTCGGATGGCCGAAATGCGGTGCAGGGTGCCCTCGATACCGGCACGGTTGTCGGCGCCGAATGCGCCGATCCGTCCGGCGACATGGGCGATGTCCTCATGGGTGACGGGCTGGGTCGACAGGGTCACGGCGCGCGCCGGCAACCGCGCCTGGGGAGGACGCCCCAGGTCCATGACCACTTCCAGCAGGTCCTGGCACGGTATGTCGTCCAGGGCCCGCTGCAGGGCGGGGGGCAGCGCGCCCGTCAGCAGGCGCAGGTCGTCGGTGTGGGTGTGCAAGCTCATGGTTCAGCGGGGTTCTCGGGCCGCGACGGGTAGCGTTACTTCTACCATATGAGGGCGGGTGGCGGGACCCTCAATGGGACGAGCCGGAACGCAATCGGTCATTGACCTTGGCCTGCAGGGTGCGCTGCTGCGCAAGCTCCTTGTGCTTCTGGGTGAGATAGGTCGAGCGGTCCATTTCGTGGAGTTGGCGAGGGTATTGCTGGGTGAGAGCGAACCAGCGTTGCAGGCGCAGATCGAAGCGCCGGTCGGTCGGTGCGTTGAGGGTGTCCAGATAGGCCTCGATCGCAAGGTAGTAGCGCATGGCATTGCGCTCCACCATGCCTTTGATGCCTCCCACCAGTTCCTGTTTGCCGTCCACCTGGCGGGTGGTGAAGCCCACCTTGTCCCGTCCGAACGTAGCGAAATACCCGCGCATCAGCCAGTTGGCCACGTCCCCGTAGCTGAAGGAATAACTGAACGACAGCAATGTCCGGCCGCCGGTCAGGGGCGCCGCTCTGAGTACGACGGCGTAATTCTTCAGCCCCAGTGGACCGCTGTCGGATGACACCAGCACGTGCAGGAAGTCCGGCTTGGATTGCTGCACCTGGAAGCGTCCCTCCACCCGGTAGGCCTCACCGGCCGGCTGGTAGTACTTGCGTCCCAGATAGAGTGTGAGGTGGGTGGTGTCGTCGGTGCGCGAATGCACGCACGCCTTCACATTGAAGTGCAGCAGCAGGATGGCGCACCAGGTGGCGGGTTGGCGAAATCTGGCCGACAGGGTCGAAAACGGATACGCCACCACGGCGAACACGTCGCCGCGGGCGCTGTTGCCGGATTGTTCCGAACGCAGGTACAGGTCGGTGGCCAGCGCCGATGCGTGCTGGGTCACGGCCTGATATTGCTTCACCAGCGCCTCGCGGCTA
>Ga0307441_1000296_pt1 | contig 18937 bp, 15 predicted proteins | sample SalMarWE160420MG_FD_202149 | JGI IMG/M metagenome (GOLD analysis project Ga0307441, IMG submission 202149) | Salt marsh sediment microbial communities from the Plum Island Ecosystem LTER, Massachusetts, United States - WE1604-20 | ecosystem: Environmental > Aquatic > Marine > Intertidal zone >... | reverse complement strand
GCCCCAATGGACCCCCGAGATGAAATCCTGTGGCAGCCACGTTCGAAATGCGCACTTCCGTATTGGCTCACTCATACTCATACGCCAACAGGTCGACGTCCTTCTGGTACAGCGCGCGTACGCATTCAATACTTTCATAGTCGTAGTGCTCGCGGTATTTCGCCGTAGAACCGCGATTCATTCTCGGTATCTCCCGTACCGGAACACCCATGTTTTCCGCGAACGCGGGCCAGTCGTTGTCGAGCCGCTCCAGCTTTAAGATATTGGGTACCAGCAGCTCGTTGCCCCAGCCGCACAAGAACTCGTGTTGCGGCACAAAGTGCATGTAACAACATACTCCGTTCTGCGGAAGCCAGTCCTTGACAAAATGAAAGAAGGTTGGGCATTGTTCTTGCAGAACGCGACCCATTTTTCTGTCGGCTTCAATGAGTCCGCCTTGCATCAGAAAATTATATGCCGAAAACAGTCGCGCCCATGGATTTCGGACCACGGCGAATGGTGATGTTTGGAAATATTTTTGACCTAGCGCGATTCTGTAGAGCAATGCGGGACTATGTCTCGCACCTCCAAAGATATCGGAGTATGCATTGATAAGTGACACTCCAGCCGTCTTTGGAATGTGGATAAACAAATACTCCCTTTGTCGACCCAACGTATGCAACAGTCGTTCTTTTCTAGCGGAGTTTGAGTACTGCCTAACCGCTTCCCACCTGCGGTAGCCGACGAACCCCTTAAAATGGGAATATGACCAGGGAATAGTAGGTTTGGCCACTTTCTGTCTCTGCTAATGCCTAACTACGGTGCGTTCAGCTCAGCCATTCGTTGGCGTATCTCGTCCAGCGGCCAAGACCACCATTGGCATTGTTGGAGCCGGGCTATTTTATCATCCGGGAATCTATACTTGATTATCTTGGCCGGCACACCGCCAACGATCGCATAGGGAGGTACGTCCTTAGTCACTACGGCGTTGGCGGCAATAATAGATCCGTTTCCGACTTTGACTCCATCCAGTACTATTGCTCTCGCCCCTACCCACACATCGTTACCAATCTCAATAGTCTGATATTCTGGAAACGCATAATCTTGCTCAACCACCTTTCGCTTAAACGTGTTGCGCACTCGGTAAAATAGGGGCGATGTCGAAAATAGCTCTGTGGGATGAGTACCGAGTCCGATGTACACGTCATTCGCAATAGAGCAAAAAGAGCCAATACGAGTATTTTGGATAACTGAATTCCTCCCAACGTAACTAAATCTTTGTATTGTGCTATTCAGAACAAGGGAATTCTCTAAAATATGACAGTTTTGAGAAACTTGCGTTGATTGGTCGATACAGCAATTTGGGTCTATAGTGCAGCCTTGGAAGCGAAGGGAATTATGGATGTCTCGCGAGCCAACTATTGAGAGTTGGTATAGCTTAGCCAATAAGCCCACCGGAAGCATCAAAACACGTATTAGTTTGGGCATCGGAAAATCTCAATGTTAGTTTGCATCTAAGCGGAGGCACGAAGCGAATCACCACGAGGTTAATGAATTACTCAAATGTGACCGTGCGTACTGGATGTCACCAATAGCACCCGCCCTCTACCAGCTTCGACTTGGTTGGCGTTTCGGTTTCGTCGGGCCGGACCCAGTGCTCATTGAATAGATTCGTATACGGGTAGACAATATATTGCTCCCACCGCGCGCCTTTGATACCGAAGAAAAGCTGCAGCACCCCCCCCAGATGAATCGCCTGCTTTCCAAGACTCTTGACATGCGCGGCCAAGGGGAAGCCGTACGCTCCGCAACCTAGTAGGCATATATCGAATTGCCGTGCCGCGATTTGTTGCTTCATGAAATCGAGCGCCGCGAACCAATCACTATGCTCTGTCGGCTGCCCAGCAATGCTCTGGACCGCCGGGATGACTTCCAGCTCAAAATCTGGCAACAAGCCATTGTCAAACAGCTTGTGCCTCCGCTCAAACTGACGCCTTATGGTTCTCGCGAAAGGATGTACCACGAGCACTTTCTTGTCTTCGAGAACCCTGGTCCACGGATTATCCGTGAAGAATGGTTCGATATCTTCCAGCATAAGCTTCTTGGCGCTCTCCAATTCGCCCGCGAAGAACGCCTCCTCCTTCAACCAGGACCCCAGGATATCTACATTGGGTAGCTCAGCAATCATCAGTTCGCAGAACTTTTCGACGTTGTCGATGGTCGGAGGAAAGACCCCAGACCAGTTTTGAAGTTGCTGCAGCGCTGAGCGCTCCCACCACCAGGGGGGCGTCTGGTTCGTCGTATAGCCCTTTATGGTCCGATACATATGAGGGTACTTGACGCCAAGGTAGTTGGTCATGCAAAGAAGTTCTGTCGCCCCCAGCCGCGCTATCATTTTGGGCGCGTTCGAGAGAAGCTCATTCGCGATGAGGTCGGATGCATAGGCTTTTGTCGGGAACATATACCAATTCCGCCCGAATTTTGAAGCGGCAGGCTTGCTTACGGCGTGGAGACGCCGAAGTGATTTCAATATGAATGTTTTCATCGATTAAAGAGTCCAAAAAAACGCGCCCGGAGCACCGCAAGGACGCGATACTCGGATACGGTACCGCGGCAGGATCTGCTGGCGGCCCACACCAATCGCCTACCATGCGGTACGTTTTGATTGCCCCCCCTGGACGTAGTGGGCGTCAGAGGAATCCCGGTACGATTGGCCATTTAGCGGCACATAGGTTTTTTGACACCCAAGTGTACAAATATTGGTACTCTCCGCCCGGGCTACAGGCGCGGCCGGTTGCAATGACCGCTATGCACACTACGGAGACCAGTCCCCGTGCGCCGCGGCCGATTATGTTTCCTTCATTCCTCTGACAGCCGCCGAATTACACGCGCCGGGTTTCCGGCTGCGATGACATCTGCTGGGATACTGCTCGTTACTACCGACCCAGCCCCAACAACGCTATTCGCGCCGATTGTGACGCCCTTCAGGATATACGCACCCGTCCCCACGAAGACATTATCCTGGATCCGCACCGGCGCGCTGCCGATCGCCTCGGGGTTTTTGTTGAACCTTCGCCCCCGGGGTTCAAGCGCATGAAAATCAGTATCAGCAATGGTCACGTTAGCGCCCAGCATGACTTCTTCTCCTAACTCTACTTCAACAGCCGCGCATATTGATGCGCCGCTTATTCCGCAGCGTGGCCCAATCGTCAAACGTGCGTCGGGGCGGAGCAGGCGCAATACGACTGGATGATTCACGCCCAAAGCTGTCCAGCGCGAAATAGAGCATAATGCGGAATTTTCACCAATAACAATCGCACCCTTTTCGCACCCCTCGACGATCGGCGAACCATAGAACATCACCCGTTTACCGACCTGTACCCCCTTAGCGCGCAACAGTCGTGGCGTTACATGGCGCCACCACGCCAAGCGGACGTACGTTGGATAGCGATGCAGACGCATAATACGCTGAAGCACATCAAGAGGATCTTTCATGGCCGTCACTCTCGGAGACGGTTATCCGGCTTTTTGTTGCCACCATGGTGATCGCTTTGACGGATAGGCCGTGGGGCACCAATCATGAGGAAGGACCATAACTCACATACACTGGACTATGTCCCACCCGCAGGGCGTTACCGTGCACTACCATAAGATCCCCCATCATGTTGTAGATTTTGCGGACTTCATGGCCCGCGGCTGGAGGAATATTTACCCCGGTATCGAGTCCGTCCCCCCAACCCTTCGCCCATAGAATGTCTACCCGGCGCCCGCCCCCTTGGAACTCTACGCCCACAGCATGCTTCCCTACTTCCAAACGTCGGGAAAACTTCAGCCCGTCTACGAAGTGTTCCAAATTTGCGTAGGCTATGGCCAACGGCCGCGGTGAACCGTCCCATTCAAAAAAGCCAGTTCCGTCTGGGCGGTCTATACGGCCAGCGGTAAACATATCATAATAAAACCATTTGCTAACCCCGGCCGCAAGAAGATCAACATAGTTGCGGACGACATAGTCCGCCGCCTGTCGCGGCGTGGTTGCGGCATTCGGATTCACTTCAAGAATATTGTTATAATTGGTTGGCGGATCCATGACTCCGCTTTCCGTCTCCCAAATCGGCTTCGTCTTGCCACCATAATGGCGCATTGCCTGGCGAATCTGCTCCGCCAATTCTCTGGCTGTAATTCCCAATACGTCGGCAGGTAGACCATTCGTATATCGGTGATAGGACAGCACATCGAGATACTTGAGAGCCCCGAGACTAAGGATCTCCGCAGCCCATTTTGCGGGTGGCTGGCCAGTCGAGCAACCGCCCACGATAACGGCCTGTGGGTTAGCACGCTTGGCCGCTTTGTATGCTACACGCAACAGATCCACGTAGACCTTTGGCCGCCGATATCGGGCCAGGAGCCCCGGAATCCGAAGTTGGGCCGCGCTGTTTGGTTCATTCCAGACCTCCCAATAATTGATGAGCCCCCGATAATGTTTCACGGTGCGATAGACGTAGCGGCGCCAATCGGCCAGGTTTTTCGGGACGTACCTGTTTGCAGCCACCCCCGAATCGGCCGCAGAGGACGCCCACCGAGGGGTCAAATACAAGGATCCTAACAGGAAAAATCCCCGTTTATGCGCGAGTTCAATCGCTTTATCTTCGAAGTCGAAATGTCCGCGCTCAGGCTCAACTACTGGCCAGGTCGTCGCCAGTGGTGGGTGCATCCGAAGCCAACTCACCCCCAGCATACGGGCCTCGGCCAACGAGCGATCGTTAAATCGAATATGGTTGCCAAAAGGGGACCTCTTGGTGGGCGCACGGGTTCGTGGGTACAGAATGCCGAATGCCATTTCCGAGCGATCCAAGGTTCTGCCGTGTGTGCTGATGGTCGCGACTACTTTGTAGTATCCCGGCTGGTGTGCCGGCAAACCAAAGGGGACTGATTTCTCTTGACCTTTTTTGAGATGGAGTTGCTTATTGGCCAACACCTTCCGCATTCCGGAGAGTGACTCCGAGTAAATTTGGATCTGATAATTGGCGGTAGTCGAGTAGTCGGCGACATCGGCCCTGAGACTTACACGACTACCTATGGTATACAAGGTGGGAATACCGTCACGCACCAATCCGATTTCGGCCGGGGCGTGTGGCTGAAACCCCGAGGGCGCTCCCTGCATCAACTGTACTCCGTCGACCCAAATTTTTCCCGAACCAGTGGAAGTTAGTATTACGTAGTAGGCATTTTCATCGACTGGCTTCAGCACGCCGGTCAAACTGTACTTTTGCCACTTGCTGCCGACGGTCACTGTCCTATAGTGCCCGACGCTGTTTCCAGGGCGCCCCGAAGCGATGCCTATTCGGGCCTTTCGGGGTCGGCTGGACATCAGCCATAGACTCAATGTGTACGAACGACCCGGGTTGACCCTTACATAGGGAGACGTAAGGACCATCTTTCCGTGCTGCGGAATCGGTATAAGCAGAGAGCGGCGCCCGAAGCGGGACTTCGTAGAATCGACGCGCGGGCGGTCATCCTTTAGATGCACGGGCATCGCATAACGAGCGCCGCCGGCTTCCCGAATCTGCACACCCCAGCGGTCGCGTCCTACCTCGAAGCTTCCATTCGATATCAGGTTCTCTTCAGCCGGCACTGAGAGCGCAAAGGTCTTGTCGGTAACATCGGTCAACGAGGCGTCATCGACGGAAAGTGCTCCGGTTCCTGCAAACCGGATCATCAAATACGCGTCGCCGTCACTTCTTGCGCTGGTGGCAGTGAAAGTATAGCGTCGCCACGCTTCTGAGACGCGGAACGTTTTTGCAGCGTAGACGGTGTAAGGTCGACCTCGTTTACGCAACAGGACTTTAACGGGCACGTCTACCGTTCCTTTCAACCACACACTGATTTCGTAACTTCGGTTCTTCTTGACGACCACGTTGGGTTGCACGAATTGGACCGCACCGCTGCTGAAGCGCGTACACCGAATGCTCTGCGCGCGTCCGGTATGACCTCGATCCGCTTCAAACTCGACCTGTAAATTTCCCCAACTATTGTTTGCCCAATCGATGGCGATACCCTTCCAGGAAAACTTCGAGAATTGGGGGTTACGGAGCATATTGGCTTGGGCCGTCGAGGGAATAACGCCCAGAGACAGGGAGACAATGCAGGCCCACAGCAGCAATAAGCTCCGGCGCTTAATGGCTCGCATCATTCTTTCGCCACCATGAGGACTCAATACGGGAAGCGCTGCCGTACAGGGGAAAGCAAAAGTGCGGTTCGATGTGGCGGGCTTGCCACCGGCACCGGCAGTGCATGCAAGAGATGTCGAGTCGAAACCGGCTTCTGAGATCCGGTAACGTGGTACGGACTGCCGGAACCATGAGTACACCTCTTCAGCAACACTGAGGCCGAATTATGTCGGCAATGTCTGAATATCGGGATCTTAATCGGATTTGCCGCAACCCGCAGCAAATATAGCTTCGTCGAGGGTTTGGCACCGGATGCTCCTGTTTGTATCCATTGGCCTGTCAGGTTCCGAACAGTCAACTGTATACTTGGATGTTACGCAAGGTCGCTGCGGGCCCAACAAAGGCGGCGCTCGACTCAGACAAGCGCAGTTCGTGGCTAACAAATCTACGGGCGACTGGATTCCGTGGGGCCGATGGACTTCCGGACACAGCGCTTGAGGTAACTACCCACTATCATCCCCATGTCGATTAGTACATAAAATGGCAACCATAATCGTGGGCAGTTCTTGTAGGCCAACCACCACCGTGCTCTTAGGTTCGCGGGTGACTTGCGATCCGTGAGGTACCGAAAAAAACTGCTCCAGGACAGAGATTCACAGACCGTCGTCATGCCGGTTTCTTCAACATGCGAATACACGATTGAACGTAATGACACGAGAGGGCGGTAGCCGGCGCGGCGGGCCCGAAAGCTGAAGTCGAAATCAGCGCCGTATTGCGGGAGATGCTTTCCATCATAGAGACCGATCGCCGAAAATACATCCACTGGGATTAAGGTCCCGCGTCCGGGCAGATGGGTTACAGACACCGTATCGGGATCATCTGGGAGATGGTCTCTTATGGGCAACACCGGCGTCGCCTTGGCGGTAAGCCAACTATGACGAGACCCAGCAAACGCCATATTGCGGGTTTTTATGTCGGCACATGCCGAACCAATGACGGCTCTCGGGTATTTGGCCGCTGCGGCGGCGAGGGTAGCGAGATAGTTACTTGGTACTTCTAAGTCATTGTTGAGGGTTAGAACATGGTCGCCGGAACGTGCATTGTGCAGCACATGCTCAATGCATAGATTGGTTGCGCCAGTCCACCATAGGTTGCCATCACCATGGAGGACTATGACATCTGGAAAGCGTTGCTGGATACTCTGGGACGTCCCGTCAGTCGACCCGTCATCGCACAGCACGACTCGATAGTCCCGATACACCTGGTGTTTCAATGAATCCAGGCAAGCAAGCGTCATTTCGGCCCTGTTGTGGACTGGTATGCAGACCCAGATAGTCATCTTGCCCCCAGTCTACCGAGTACGCCTGAGCGGAGACGTAGAGACCCAGCCCGTCAGTCGCACGTTTTCCAGCACGATGCCGGATGAAATACCCACCAAGACAACCACGCAATGTGTCGCAGGGTACAAATCGGAGAGCCCGCACTCATGAAACATGTCGTGCTTCCTCATTTTTTTGTCTTCATCTGCTTTAGCATGTAATACATAAACAGCAAATTTGTGACAAGGTAGCGGCGGAACAGGCGTCGCGGTTCGGCAGACAGCCGGAACAACCATTCCAAACCCGCCCTTCTCATCCACAACGGAGCACGCAGCACGCGGCCGGCATGGAAATCGAACGCGGCGCCCACACCTAGCAAAACAGCCGGCTTTAGGGCCTGCCAATGCGCCGCCATCCAGCATTCCTGCTTTGGAGCACCCAAACCGACCCATACAACATCAGGCTTTGAGGCACGTATATCGGCAAGTACTGCTTCCTGTTCGCTTGGGGAAAGAGCTCTGAATGGTGGAGAATACGTACCCACTATCTGAATCGTGTCGAATCGCCGACGAAGACATTGCGTGAGTTGGGCCAGCGTCTCGTTGGTTGAGCCGTAGAAATAGTGACGCAGCCCGCTGTTTGCGGCGATTAGCGCCGGCATGAAATCCGGCCCCGCAACCTGCTCCATGGCATGGTAACCCGCGCGCCGACCGATAAATGACAGGGGGCGACCATCCGGCAAGGACAAAAACGCATCATTTGTCGCTTGGCGCAAGGCGAGATTTTTTCGCGAAGTCACGACGGTATGGACATTTGAAAAACAGACATAGCCGCCGATCTTGTCAGCAACGCGCTCTAGTACAGACTGAATAGCAGACCTCATAGTAGCGTCCTGGATCCAGCAATCCAGCACCAATATCCGTCCGCGCGCGTCACGCTTGAGCCGTAATTGCCACATTGTCTAATTCGTCCACGCCGGCGGGGTAGGAGAAAGAACGCCAATCTCCAGACGCCGGCTCACTGCTATCGTCCCGTTGGTTTGGCGTAATCGTGCGCCAGATCAGCCAAAGTACGTTCCGTCGGGTATCGAATAGGATGGTGCATGGGGAGCATTCGGCTACGCCGCGAACGGCATCGCGACCCAGTTTGGCGCAAATTTCGGTTGGAGGGTGTACGGCCCCGTCAGTGGGTTTGGCCTCGTTATTACGTTGGTATTCGGTCTCATCGAGGTAATTACGGCGACTCCATTAAGGAAAGCAGCGAATGCGTCATCTAAAACAACCAACGGTAGACGCATGGTCCGTCGGCCGTGTATAAGCACAGAATGGTTCGAGCCCACTCTCCAGTTGGGCATGACTCGACGACCACCACTGACGCGAAGCTTTAGTGGTATCTTAATACGCACTTCAATTTTCGACCCTGCCGACGTTGACCGCGCGTCCCGCGGTACCGCCGCTTGAAGCCCTGCCACACGATGGGCAGTTCCAGTAGCCAGCTAAGATCAACGCCTTAGTATGCCCCCCACAGCTGCGGCCATCTTAGGCGCGGCGCCAGATGCAAGTCAAAATATTGCGGTAGGGCATCTCCCATAACCGGCCATGACCAAAAAGGTACTGACGAGTCCAGCGCCCTTCATGTCACCCCTTCAATACCCTCATTACGGACACGTATTTAGACCCCGATGATCCACCTGTCGGGCCCAAGACCGCTCCTCTCCGCGTTTGATCTTCTGCCCGCTACCGTGCTTGGCGCAGTCCAGACAACTCGCGGAGGTACTGCAACGTTCTCGGCCGCCGCGCTGGTCGGACCGGAAAATCGCCCTGCCCTGAATATTTTGAAATCCGATACCACCAGTGGTGCGCGAAGGTCGATATACACGTTTCTACACTTGACACTGGCCACCTCGAGCTCGCGCACGGCAACCCGAGCGATCGAGTTTTGCTGGCTAGCGGGCAGTATGCGGCACCTTGACTGCATCGGCCCAAATCCAGTCTACTTCTACTTCCGCCGACCACACGAAGTTGCGGCCGAATTGAAGGTAAGGCGCCCCGTGGACCCGTCGGCGGTGGAAACCGGACCTTCGCGATTATTGAGCCGAGTCGCCAGGCGGCAATACTAACAATGGGCTCGGATGCTGCATGGCTTACAGCAGGCGGGCTTGCCGTCGCCCATGAGTTCTTTCCATCGCCGCCCTTTTACTGCACAGCGCCTAATACCCGCCTAAGCGTCGCTTATGCCCGTGAACTCTCACAATTGAGTTACTGTGGTTGAATCATAGAACCGTCGCTGCCAATTGGCAGTTCGATATCCAATATTATTGGCTTTTCCCACAGAATAATAGAGACTTGGTCCATATCTTAAGAATAGCGACGACACTGTATGGTACTCCACGTAAACGCGCTTGCACTGAGCGGGTCCGTGCGGCAAGCGACACACCGGCCGACCTCCGCCACGACTGTGTATTGCTGCAGCCGGAAGTGGCGTTTCGAACAGGCGCCCACCGGACGAACGGAGTGCCGTCAACAATAGAAATGCCGAAGCGGCACGATATTACGCTTCCCGTCGTGGCGACGTCGGCCACCCCGACGTTGCTGAGACTCATCCCGTACCGCAGAACCACAGACGATGCCAACCGTACACATAATACAGCGGATACTGCCCCACTACCGAGTGCCACTATTCGACTTGCTGTTTACCAGGCTCGCGAGTTCTCACATCTCGCTGGCCGTATACTATGGACAGGAGCGTCCAGGCTCGGTCCCAAAAAGCGTTGAATGCGATGCGCCGTGGGCCAGACGCATATCGAACCGATACATCGAGTTCCGATCACAGGAGTTGGTATGGCAGCGGTACCCATTCATTAAAGAACCAGCAGACTTGACGATCGTTGAACAGGCAAACCGGTTGCTGCTCAACTACATATTGCTGCTGAGGCGGTCCACCAGGGGAAATCAACTCGCCTATTGGGGCCACGGACTCAATATGCAGAATCGCAATCCGCGCACGGCGAGCGCGCGAATCAAGCGTCGGCTGCTGAACAACGTCGATTGGTGGTTCGCCTATACCAGCTTGACCGAAGCGGTGCTGCTAGATGCCCGCTTTCCGAAACAGTCAATCACTGTTCTTCAGAACAGCGTTGACACATCAGTACTACAAGAATCGCTCGCCAATTGCGATGAGAAGTGTGTCGCCGATGCACGAGCGAAATCGGGTATAGCGCCCGGACCGACCGGCATATATTGCGGGGGAATCTATCCAGACAAGCGCATACCCTTCCTGCTCGCCGCGGTGGAGCTTGTACAGCGCCGCATTCCGGATTTTCAGCTAATAGTAATTGGCTCGGGTCCTGACGAACATCTCGTGCGAAAATTCGCAGAGCATCGTGTTGGCGTAACGTTCCTTGGCCCATTATTTGGCTCCGAACGCGCACCGTACTTCAAGATGGCTGACGTGATGCTGATACCCGGGCTGGTCGGACTTGCTATAGTCGATAGTTTTGCGGCACAAACACCTCTGATCACTACAGACGTCCCAATCCACAGCCCGGAGATTGCATACCTGGAAACTGGTAAGAATGGAGTGATGTCTGCCAACGATGTTACTGCTTACGCGCAGGCGGTGGTCGATGCCCTGCAGGCGGACAAGCTGGCCGCGATGAAGAAATCCTGCGCAGACTCTGCACGTCGGTATACCCTGGAACACATGGCGGAAAACTTCTCAGTTGGCATCCGCCGCGCCCTAGGCCAGTAGCGAGATGCATATCCTTCAGATCCACAATTTCTATAAATACCGGGGCGGCGAATGCGAGGTGGTGGCCAGAGAACATGAATTACTGACATCAGCCGGGCACACCGTCTCACGGTTCACCGCTGACAGCGGGGAACTTGATACTCTCGGCTGGATATCCAAGGCACTCGCTCTGTCACGGATCACGTTTAACCCACGGAGCTATCGAACTCTTCTGGCAACGTTGTCCGACACCAAGCCCGATATTGTCCATGTTCATAACGTCTTTCCGTTGCTTTCCCCATCCGTTTATACGGCTTGCCGAAGCCGTGGAATACCTATCATCCAAACGGTGCATAATTACCGATTTATCTGTCCAGCAGGCACAATGTACAGGGCTGGAAGAATCTGCGAAGAATGCGCCACACAGGGAACACACGCGGCAGTTGCTCATCGGTGCGTGCACAAGAGTTTCGTAATCAGCCTACAGTACGCTCGCGCCATCGCGCACGCACGCCGGCCCGCCGGGTTCCTACATGCAATAGACCGATACATTGCACTGAATCAGTTTGGCCGACGAATGCTCGTCGCAGCTGGTGTCGAAGAATCGCGAATTGATGTGCTCAGCAACTACGCAGTGGAAATCGCCAAGCGGAGATCACTTCCCAAAGGCGACTACGTTCTATATCTCGGCCGATTGGCGCAGGAGAAGGGCTTAGAACTGCTGCTAGAGGCTGCTGCCGAATTGCCCGATATCAGCTTCGTTATCGCGGGAGATGGCCCGTATACACCGGACACTCAGCACCACACCAACGTCCAATGGGTCGGCAGGATTAGCGGAGAAAGAAAGCGACAGCTCGTCGCAAGTGCTCAAGCGCTTGTAATACCATCAGTATGGTATGAAAACAATCCGATGGTCGTTATTGAAGCTCTCTCTCAAGGAACCCCGATTATTGCATCTTCGATAGGCGGCTTGCCAGAGATGTTCGAGAACGGTCAAAGTGGTTACCTTTTCGCTCCGGGCGATAAAGTAGACCTTATCCGGTGCATTACCAGAACAATGGGCGCAGATACGGGGGATAGACTCGCAGAAGCTGCCCTGGAGTACGCGCAGACGCACTATTCCGCGCAAGACCATCTTGCGAAACTTGAGAAAATCTATCAAAAGACCTTGCACGACAAGGTCCTGACAGCGTCATCTGGCCGGTAGCGAGCCTCCGTGTAGTGGATCGCGGGCACTGGAAGTCGAACTAGAGGCGGTTCAAATATCAACTCATACAGCCCGAACCAACGATTCATACGGACCGCTGAACGTAAAGAAAATTCGTGTGCTCTCGATGGATGAGCAAATAGCCAGCCTCCGTCAATGAGTGATGGGTCGCTTGCAAACGAGTCTTAGACCTCTTGGAGGGCGCTGATAGCTCGTCATACTCGACGAGCACTTGCGACGGCAGCACCTGCTTTGAAAGCATATCCTGCAACACTTCCACTTCCGCACCCTCGATATCGAGCTTGATCATATCTGGTAACGTGATGCGGTACTCCGCCAACAGGGCGTCGATGGTGACGGCCTCGACTTCTATGTAGTCAGTTGTACCCACGTAGTCGTTTTGAAAATTGACAATCGAATGGGAGACATGTGCGGAATCTTTCGGGGCGAAGAACCGGAGTTTGGTATTTTCGTTCCAAAGCGCCTTCTCACAAAGCACTAACCGGCCCGGCGGGATTGTGGACAGTTCGTACGCGGCAATAGGTTGCGTACCGCCCTCCACATAGGGCTTGGACTTTGGTGAACCAATATTTGCGACGATGTCTTTGTAGTGAGCGATAGCTCGCGGGGTGGGATCTACTATCAAGACCGTCGCGTTGTAACGTGCGGAAAATTCTACGTCAAATGACGCGTCTTCTCCGAGACCACAGCTCACGAGGATCGAACCCTGCAACTTGCCATTATCAACGAACGTCCATCCCCCGTAATGTGTTCCGAGACGGACTAACTGGTGTTCGTGCGGAGACATCTGCAGATGCGGCTCGATTCCTCGTACGCGCCGATACAGCGAGCGTAGCATCCGAAAACCTGGTCGCACCAAGTCTTTGGTCGCTTCCCCGAAGCGCTTGCTATATTGATTATTCATATTGAGTATAATTCTCTAAATAATTACTGACGATACCGCATAGCCTGCGATTCTCTCCGTACGCGGAACGGATGCCCAAGTGCCACATCGTCTCCGCCGACGCAAATGACTATTTTGGAGACCAGAACTGCAAGGCTACTAGACTAGGCTGGTCGGTAGCGACTGTCTTAAGTAGAACTTGCCCACCTTGGTGCGGTCAAGGCACAACACGCGCGGATAGAGAGAGCGCGGCGAGGTGGCATTCGCGGTCCGAAGCGCGCTTGGGCCGTAGGCTCCGCGCCACGAAGAGTCATTATAGGCCTGTAACTCGCCCACACCGCGAGAACGCAATTGGCACATGCTTACGTGTCTTGGGGGTCACCGATGCGCAAGAAACTCGCTACCCCATACTCGGGTAGAACGTGGATGGACTGCGTTGTGCACAGGACCGGCGGCAACGCGAATGCAGTGTCGACGCCCATTCGACAACACGGTTGCCACCCCGAGGCGGAATTGTGTCACCGTTCCCGAGTCTTTCACAGACCCCATCTGGAGTTTATCAACCGACGTAGGTCCATGCGCGACGATAGCAAGTACTCTCTCGATGTACTCCCCATGCTCGCCCACGCGCGGCTCTGCCCAATAGCCAGTATTGGCATCACGGGCCCGCGGTTCTTGGATTCCGCCAGGGAACCCAGCTCCTGAACTCGATCGGCAATGAGGGGCGCATCCAATGTCTTACCCAGTTTCACGCCCATATTGGATGCTATGGAAAATCCCGACAACATGTCGAGACCGCAGCTGCCTTTCAGGTCTAGTCCAACTCGCTTCGCTCGAAGCCGACCCGTAGCCGTGAAATAGCGGTAGCGATCCGTCGTTAGCCCGCGGACGCTTGTCGGAGGGCCCATAGACGTTGACGCTAGCGGCGTGCTACGGGGCCGAAGTTCTGGCAGATTCATACGGTATGCAGAAATTATCGTAGGTGATCGCCCGACCCAGGGCAGACTTGACGGTCTCCTGGAACGGTACAGCGGCCGCCATCAATGCCCGCTCATTCGGTCGAGAACCTGGCCGACCAAAGGCAGAGCGGCACCTTCCAACATCACCGCTCAGTCGAGGCCGGCGGACAACAACCACCGGCGCTTGGATTTCGTTCCCGTCACCCCCGATCCGGCAACGTCACATTCAACTCCAGCACCTCGCAGTCGCCGTCCCGCTCCAGCTGGATCTGGATCTGGTCTTCGTCGATGGCGATGTACTTGCGAATCACCTCCAGCACCTCGCGCTGCATGTCCGGCAGGAAATCGTGGCGGCTGCGGGCGGTGCGCTGGTGGGCGATGACCACCTGCAGGCGCTCCTTGGCAACCTGGGCGGAGTTCTTCTTGGTGGAGCGGAAATAGTCGAGAAAACTCATCGATGGGGCGCTCCTAACCGAACAGGCGTTTGAACAGCCCTTTCTTCTCGGGCTCCAGGAAACGGTGCGGGCGGTCCTCACCCAGGAAGCGGGCCACCAGGTCGTCGTAGGCCTGGCCGGCGGGCTCCTTGTCGCTGAGGATCACCGGCTCGCCGGCGTTGGAGGCCTGCAGCACGCCGGGCGATTCGGGCACCACCCCCAGCAGGTTGATGCCCAGCAACTCGGCGATATCCTCGATACTGAGCATGTCGCCGCCCTGCACCCGGTCGGGCGCATAGCGGGTCACCAGCAGGTGCTCCTTGACCGGCTCCTCGTTCTCGACGGCGCGGCGGGACTTGCTGGCCAGGATACCCAGCATGCGGTCCGAGTCGCGCACCGAGGACACCTCGGGATTGGTGACCACCAGGGCCTCGTCGGCGTAGTACATGGCGGTCTGGGCACCCACTTCGATGCCGGCCGGGGAGTCGCAGACGATGTACTCGAACTCCGCCTCGCGCAGCTCGTCCAGCACGCGCCCGACGCCGTCCAGGGTCAGGGCCTCCTTGTCCCGGGTCTGGGAGGCCGGCAGCACATACAGGTCCCTGACACGCTTGTCCCGGATCAGGGTCTGGTTGAGGTTGGAATCGCCCTGAATCAGGTTGATGAAGTCATAGACCACGCGGCGCTCGCAGCCCATGATCAGGTCCAGGTTGCGCAGCCCGACGTCGAAGTCGATCACTGCGGTCTTGTGGCCGCGCAGCGCCAGCCCGGTGGCGAATGCGGCACTGGTGGTCGTCTTTCCGACCCCGCCCTTTCCGGAAGTGACAACGATGACTCTGCTCAAGATGACATTCTCCGACGGTGGTGAAACTCGTTAGCGTAATTGGCTCAAACCTGGAATCGGTCCATGGCGCAGTCCGACACCCTATTGCGGGGGTAACCGATCCGTGGCACAAACGGGGCGGCGCCCGCAGACGGCGACCGGATTCCGTCGGGCCCGATCACAGCGCGGAAATGACCAGGCGCTCCCCATCCAGATGAACCTGGACGGGCCGGCCGGCCAGACCGCTGTCCAGCTCTTCAAGGGTGCGGTAGCGCCCCGCCACCGACACCAGCTCGGCGTCCAGGGATTGGCAGAAGATCCGTGCCCCGGTATCGCCGTTGACGCCGGCCAGGGCCCGACCTCTCAGGGGCGCGTAGATATGGATGCAGCCTGCCGCCAGCACCTCGGCGCCGGGGCTGACTTGCTGGAGCAGAATCAGGTCTCCCGGCGCGTAGATCTGCTGGCCGGAACGCACCGGATGGTCGATCACCCGCGCCGGAGGCGGGCCCTTGGAGGCCGATTCCGCCTTGGGCTCGGACTGGGTTGGTGCCTCGCGGGCATCGGGCAGCACCCCCCAACCGGCGGCGCGGGCGGCGTCCTTGTGGGCGGCGCTGGCGTTGCGCACCGCCACCGGCACCACCGAGCGCTCGCGCAGCATCCGGGCCAGCCCGTCGAAATCGGGCGTTTCTTCGCTGTCCCGCAGGGCCTGCAGGTCGAGGACGATGGGTGCGTTCTGGAACATGCCTGGCGCCTGACTCACAAGCTTCGCCAACTCGGCCTCCACGGCGGCCGTGTCGGTCGCATACAACAGCAGGCTGGTCAGGAACTGCATGCCGGCGCGCAGTTCGAAAGGCTTTCGTTGGGAATCCACAGCAATCACGGTTCCAGGACATGGGGGGACCGGGTCCCTGCGGCGCAGTATAACCGACCGCGCCGGGCCCCGGATACACAATCGGGGCAGGGATACCGTCCATCGAAAACGTCGGCCCGCACCGATGCGGAGAATCGAGCCCTGCGGCGACCGAAGCGCCGCGAAATGGCCCGTAATGGCTTTGTCGGACGGTCCGCGCATGACGTGGTGCTTCGAGCTACAATGGAACGAATGTCAGCGACATATCCTCCAAGTGAGCATCGGCCGGAGGGTGTGGCACATTTCCCGTCGTGCCGGTGATGCATAACATCAATCATACTCGGCCGACCTGACCACAAGGATGACAATGGCTACGCTGTCCGCCTCCTTCTCCTGGCTCGGGCGCCTGCTGCACTGGGTGCGCCGGGCGCTGCTCAACCTGCTGACCCTCGGCCTGCTGGCGGCCATCGGGTTCGGCGTGTTCCAGGCCCTGCACCGCCCGGGGGTGCCGGACAATGCGGTGCTGGTGGTGGCCCCGCGCGGGCACCTGGTCTACAGCCTCAGCGAAAGCCCCTGGCAGCGCTCGGCGGACGAACTGTTCGGCCATCCCAATCGGGAGGTTCTGATCCGCCACCTCACCACCGCCATCGACCGGGCCGCGGACGATCCGCGCATCAAGGTCATGGCCCTGGACCTGCAGGACTTCCAGGGCGGCAGCATCACCCAGCTCCAGACCGTCGCCCGGGCCTTGGACCGCTTTCGCAAGGCGGGCAAGTCCATCTACGCCTACGCCTCCAACTACACCCAGGGCGACTACCTGCTGGCCGCCCGGGCCGATCATATCTATATGAGTCCCCTGGGCGCGGTGCTGATCACCGGGTACGCCAACTACCAGCCCTACTTCAAGGATCTGCTGGACCGCATCGGCGTGAAGGTGTACGTGTTCCGCAAGGGCAAGTACAAGTCCGCCGTCGAGCCCTTCATCCGCACCGACATGTCCCCGGCGGCCAAGGAAGAAGCCCAGGGCTGGCTGAAGACCTGGTGGTCGACCTACAAGCAAAGCGTCGCCACCGCCCGCGGCTTGAAGGCCGAGCAGGTGCAGACCTATGCGGAGGACCTGCCCCAGCTGGTCACTGCCGCCAAGGGCGATACCTCCAGCCTCGCCCTGCACCGGGGGCTGGTGTCGGAACTGGGTGACCCCCACGCCTTCTCCATGGCCATCGCCAAGGCGCTGGGGCACGCCGATGGCAAAGTGCCCCAGATCGGCTACCGCCAGTACCTGGCCGCCACCGGCCCGGCCCGTCACGCTGGACCGGCGGTCGCCGTGGTACCCATCGACGGCATGCTGGTCTCCGGCAAGGGTACGGTGCCCGGCGTGGTGGCCGCCCGGCCCACCGTGGACCAGCTCGACCGGCTGGTGCACGACCAGTCGGTAAAGGCGGTAGTGCTGCAGGTGAACAGCCCCGGCGGCAGCGTCGATGCGGCCGAGGACATCCGCCAGGCGGTGCTGCGCCTGCGCAAAGCGGGCAAGTCGGTGGTGGTGTCCATGGGCACCCTGGGCGCGTCGGGCGCATACTGGCTGTCCACCGCCGCCCAGGCGATCTATGCCCAGCCCACAACCATCACCGCCGACATCGGTGTCTTCGCCCTGTTCCCGAACTTCACCGACACCCTGGGCAAGGTCGGAATCGATGTTTCCGGCGTCGCCAACACGCCCACCGCCGGGGCCCTGTCGCCTTTGATGCCCTTGAAGCCTGACATTGCCAAGACCATGCAGGCGTCGGTCGATCATCTGTATGCCCGCTTCGTGGATCTGGTGGCGAAGGCCCGCGGGCTGACCGTGGACCAAGCGGACCAAGTCGCCCAGGGCCGGGCCTGGAGCGGAGAGGACGCCCTGCGGCTGAAGCTGGTGAACAAGCTGGGCGGTATTCACGAGGCCATCGACGCCGCGGCGCAGCTGGCCAAACTGCAGGCCGGCCAGTACCACGTCCGCTACCTGCCCCGGGCCGGACAGCCGGGGCTGCTGGGCGCCCTCGAACCCGGGGTGACACTCGGCCTGCTGGGCGCGGACACCGGCCCCCTCGCCACGGTGCGCGCCGCCGCCCAGGTGCTGGGAGTGCACGACCGCGAGGTACGCAATCTGGCCCTGCTGCTGCGCAGTGCCCATCCCTACGGGGTGTTCGCATACAGTCCCATTACGCCGCCGCAGTGAGGGCGGCTGGCGACGGACCGGAGGGAACGCGCTGAGAAGGGGTGATTCAGGATGGGAGCAAACTGCCGAACCTATGTATGACGGTGGCACATCCGGCCGCAAAATCACAGCGCATGGGTAACGCATTTCAGAGTGTTCGGCACAGTGGGCAGGCGCACGTCCGGCTCCTGTTGACGTGGCTAATGGTAGTCATCGGCGCGGCGCTGAGCGGCTGCGCCACCGCGCCGCGCGCCCATGGCCGCGGCAGCTACTGCGTGTCCGGCCACGGCTGCTATCAGGTGCTGCCCACCGCCCACGGCTACGACCGGGAGGGCGTAGCGTCCTGGTACGGCATGCATGCCGCCGGCAAGCCCA
>Ga0307441_1000295_pt1 | contig 19015 bp, 19 predicted proteins | sample SalMarWE160420MG_FD_202149 | JGI IMG/M metagenome (GOLD analysis project Ga0307441, IMG submission 202149) | Salt marsh sediment microbial communities from the Plum Island Ecosystem LTER, Massachusetts, United States - WE1604-20 | ecosystem: Environmental > Aquatic > Marine > Intertidal zone >... | reverse complement strand
CATGCAGACCATGAAGACGATGATGCTGACCATGCACAGTTCGATGTCGTCGCTGTATGACCAGATGGACGTGATGAGCCAGAACTCGACCGCCATGGGCAAGGCGTTCGATGCGGCCCACAACGACGACTCGTTCTACATCCCGCCGGAGGTGTTCGACAACCCCGACTTCAAGCGGGGCCTGAAGATGTTCCTGTCGCCCGACGGGCACGCGGCCCGCTTCATCATCTCCCATGATGGCGATCCGGCCAGCTCCGAAGGCATCTCCCATATCGACCCGATCAAGAACGCGGCCAAGGAGGCGATCAAGGGCACGCCGCTGGAGGGCTCCAAGATCTGGGTCGCCGGCACCGCCGCGGTCTACAAGGACATGGCCGAGGGCGCCAAGTATGACCTGATGATCGCCGGGATCGCCGCGGCCAGCCTGATTTTCATCATCATGCTGATCATCACCCGCAGCGTGGTGGCCGCGTTCACCATCGTCGGCACGGTGCTGATTTCGCTGGGTGCGTCATTCGGGTTGTCGGTGCTGCTCTGGCAGGACATCATCGGCTTCAAGCTGCACTGGATGGTGCTGGCGATGTCCGTGATCCTGATGCTGGCCGTCGGATCCGACTACAACCTGCTGCTGGTGTCCCGGTTCAAGGAGGAGATCCATGCCGGGTTGAAGACGGGGATCATCCGGTCGATGGCCGGCACCGGCAGCGTGGTGACGTCGGCGGGTCTGGTGTTCGCCTTCACCATGGCGTCGTTCATCTTCAGCGACCTCAAGGTCACCGGGCAGGTGGGCACCACGATCGGGCTGGGCCTGTTGTTCGACACCCTGATCGTGCGCTCGTTCATGATGCCGTCCGTCGCGGCGCTGCTGGGTCGCTGGTTCTGGTGGCCGCAGAAGGTGCGCACCCGCCCGGCCAGCCAGATGCTGCGGCCCTACGGGCCGCGCCCGCTGGTTCGCGCGCTGATGCTGCCGCGGGAGGAGTCGGACGCGGCCGACACCGATCGGTTCTCGGCGGCGACGTCCCCGCACTACTGAGCGGCGCTACCGAGCCGCTGCGACGGCGAGCTTCGAATTCACCCGAATCGTGGCGGCCTCGCCGCGGTCGGACTGGGGGATGGCCGCGACGTTGAAGTCGGCGATCGCCCCGGGCCGGAAGACCAGGCAGTGTGTGGAGCCGCCGAACTGGAAGTAGCCGAGTTCCTCGCCCTTGCCGACGTGGTAGCCGGGCGTGATGTTCTCGCCGATCAGGGTGGACGAGACCTCGCCGATGCCGACCGCCACGAACGCGATCAGGCCGATAACGGGATCGTCGGCGTCGATCAGGACGATCGCGCGCGCCGCGACGTGTGCCATGTAGGACTGGGAGTCCGGGGGCGCCAAGGCGTCCCACCGCTTGGACACCGTCTCCGAGAAATAGGTGCCCGGCACGACGAACGCGCGGACGATGGTTCCGGCGACCGGGCTGTGCCAGTGGTGGTATTTCATCGCCGACAGGTAGGCCTGGTAGACGGTGCCACCGATGAACTGGTCGACCGACTCGTCGTTGGCCAGCATCTCGCGCAGCGAGTACGGCTGGTGTTTGATCCAGAATTCGTCGCGGCGCGCGACGTTGGTGGCGATGCGGTAGGGCGTCGACTCGCAGGCGCTGACGACCACCTTGTCGTCGTCGGGCGAGGCGACCGGGCGCCGGCCGTCCTTGAATCGCCGGGTGAAGAAGTCGTTCCAGGAAGAAAAGCCCCAGTGCTTGTCGTCGGGATCGTGGACGAACTGCTCCATGCCGATCGCGCGGCAGGCCTCGGGGGACTTCCAGCCCTTGGGCGAATCGTTGAGCACGTACAGCGAGTCGGGGCCGTCGAGGAATTCGCACCACGCGCCGAGGATCTTGCGGATCATCTCGTTGATCCGCGGGTCACGGTATGCGGCAAACCCGGCCGGGGTGGTCGTCGACCAGTCCAGGACCGCGCTGAGCGGGATGATCACCGAGTTCTGGCCGAACTCCGGCGCGACCGTCAAGACCTCGTTGATCAGACGCAGCATCTCCTCGACGCTGTGCAGGTGGCGCTTGCGGTAAGGCTTGGTCGGCGGAACCTGTTCGATCATCTCGTGCATGTACATGCGCACGACGGGGTCCGTCTCGATCAGCCGTTCGAACTCCTTGAGCACCGGGTGCAGCTCGGTCTGCTCGCGTTTTTCCTCCGCGCGCTTGCAGTGACCGCTGAGCCACGCCTCCAGCTTGTCGTGGTCCCGCGGCAACCAGCCGGCCCGGCGCCGCACGTCCAGGTCCACGCTCACATCGACATCGTCGGCGTTGGTCGTCATGGCAACCAACCTTCCCACACGTTCGGCGGGCCAAACGGGCCGCGCCGCGGCGCGGGCCGCTCAGGCGAGGGGGAAGGGACTCAGCCCCAGTTCCACACCGACATGTCGCCGGGGGGGTAGCCGTTGCACACGTCGGTGGCCTTGGCGACGACGCCCTTGTTGTTGAAGAAGATCTTCATGTGGTTGCGCCAGCCCCACCAGATCGGGTCGATCGAGTCGTAGAAGTGCTCCGAGTACTCTCGGCGCCCGGCCGGGTTCATGCCGAAGAACCAGTGCACCTTGTCCTGCACCGCCTGCGCGTACTGCAGGTGGTTGTTGTAGTCGATCATGTAGCGCTCGTAGTACACCGGGCTGGTGTCCCGGACGGCCGCCATATACTGCTCGGCGTCGCACGTCGTCGCGATCATCCGGCGGGGAATCGGGAAGTCCTCCGTGGAGTCGGCCCGGGCGGCCGTGGGGAAGACCGCGACGGCCAGGACCAGAGCGAGGCCCAACGCGAGTAGAACGACGCCCGCACGCAGGCCAGAGCTCAGCCGAGACATAGTTGTTACCGTAGCACTTTCCGGGGCCCGGCCGTAGCGGCTTGGCGATATTTGTAGTCCGTCTCACTATCCGCCGTCATCAGGGACGATGACGTGCGCGGGATCGGGCCGCAGCTCCGGCGGGGCCTGGCTGTAGTCCCCGAACGGGCCGTCGCGGCGCTCGACGGCCGCCCGCACGCCCTCCGTCTCGGCCGTCCGGACGAAGTCGAGCGCGTCGGGGGTGTTGCGCATCAACCCGTCGAGGATGCCGCCCAGCGTCTGGGTGGACGCCAGGCCCATGTTCTCGTAGGCCTGGTTGACGATCAGCTTCTGCGCCCGCAACTGCGACAGCGGGATGCGGGCCAATTCGGCGGCGATCTCGGCGACGCGGGCCTCGAGGCGCTCGAACGGCACGGCCTCGTTGATCAGCTCGACCTCGGCGGCCTGGACCCCGGTCAGCGGGCGGCCGGTCAGCGAGTGCCACTTGACCTTGGCCAGGCTCAGCCGGTACAGCCACATGCCGGTCAGGTAGGCGCCCCACATCCGGCTGTAGGGGGTGCCGATCACCGCGTCCTCGCTGGCGATCACCAGGTCGGCGCACAGCGCGTAGTCGCTGGCCCCGCCCACACACCAGCCGTGCACCTGCGCGATCACCGGCTTGGAGGCGCGCCAGATGGCCATGAACTTCTGCGTAGGCCCGGTCTCGCGGGCGCTGACCATCGCGAAGTCCTTGCCGGGGTCCCACTTGCCGTCCGTCATCATTGTTTCGCCCCAGTGCTGGAAGCCCCCGCCGAAGTCGTAGCCGGCCGAGAAGGCCCGCCCGGCCCCGCGCAGCACGATGACCTTGATGCCGGGATCGCGCTCGGCCAGGCCCACCGCCGCCTCGATCTCGTCGGGCATCGGCGGGACGATGGTGTTGAGGTGCTCGGGACGGTTGAGTGTGACGGTGGCGACCGGGCCGGCCGTCGTGTACAGCAGGGTGTCGAAGTCGGGGGTCGGCTGCCCAGGTTTCATAGCCCGGCAGCCTACGGGTCGGGCTGGCGATTCTCCGGCGTCGACGCATAAATCCGCCCGCCGATTTTGAGGTAGGGCGTGGTCAGGTAGGCCGAGAAGACGACGATGGCGACGAACAGCGACGCGGCGAGGACGGCGTTGGGCCAGATCTTGCCCACCCCGATCGCAAAACAGACGATGCCGATGACCGACGTCGTCCAGTAGTAGCGCCGGCCCGCGCGGCGGTCGGAGATGTAGCGGAAGCGGGCCTGCGTTGCTCCGGCCGCGATGCCGATCAAGCCGGTCACCAGCAGCGTGAGTTCGATGCGTTCGATCGCTGACACGTTGTTGATCCTATGTTCGGAGATCGGCGTCCGCGCAGCCACCGGATCAGTACGGCGGCGAGCGCGTAGTTCTGGTAGCGCCGGATTTCGGCGTAGATCGCCCCAATGTGGTCGCCGGCCAGGTAGCCAGCACCCACAGCCCGACCCACCCCGCGGTGCCCAGCGCGTTGTAGGACAGGAAGCACTCGGTCTCGGCCAGCCGCTCCCGGGTGAGAAAGACGTGGCGGCCGAACCGCAGCACCGGCGGCCGGCCACCGTAGTGCCCGATGGCGCAGCCGATGTTGTCCCCGCTCGCCGCGGCGACGAAGCCCAGTGCCAGGACGATGGCCAGGTTCAGCTGGCCGGTTCCGGCGTAGATGCCCGCGGCGATCAGGACCGTCTGGCCCGGCGCCGGCAGCCCGAACCCCTGCGCACCGACCAGGCCGATGACGGCCGTCATGGGCACCAGGGTGCCCCCGGAGCGCGGCGGCTAATCGGGGGGCTGCGACGGCAGCGTCCGGTGCAAAAACGAGTAGATCAGCGCCGACTTGAACGCCAACTGCTCGTTGTCGGCCGCGCCGGCATGCCCGCCCTCGATGTTCTCGTAGTAGAAGACCTGCTGGCCCGCCGCCTCGAGGGCCGCCGTCATCTTGCGGGCGTGGCCGGGATGGACGCGGTCGTCGCGGGTGGACGTGGTGATGAGCACCGGCGGATAGTGTCGCGTCGCCGAGATGTTCTGGTACGGAGAGTATTCGGAGATGAACTTCCAGTCCTCTGGATCGTCCGGGTCGCCGTACTCGGCCATCCACGAGGCCCCCGCCAGCAGCAGGTGGTAACGCTTCATGTCCAGCAGTGGCACGCTGCACACCAGCGCGCCGAATCTCTCCGGGTACTGGGTGAGCATGATGCCCATCAGCAGTCCCCCGTTGCTGCCGCCCTGCGCCCCGAGCTGGGCGACGGAGGTGATGCCGCGCTCCACCAGATCGGTTGCCACCGCAGCGAAGTCCTCGGCCACCTTGTGCCTGCCCTCGCGTATCGCCTGGGTGTGCCAGCCGGGCCCGTACTCGCCGCCGCCGCGGATGTTCGCCAGCGCGTAGGTGCCGCCGCGGGCCAGCCACAGCCGGCCCAACACGCCGCTGTAGGCCGGCGTGTTGGCGGTCTCGAATCCGCCGTATCCGTACAGCATCGTGGGGCCCGCGTGCGCCGCGCCGGCGGGCCGCACCACGAAGTACGGGATGGGTGTGCCGTCCCGTGACGGGACGAAATGCTGTGCGACCGAGAAGTTCTCGCCGTCGAAGAATGCGGGCGCGGACTTGATGGGGTCCAGCGGCCCGTCGCCGGTGCCGCGCATCATCCGCGAGGGCGCGACGAACCCGCTGGAGTCGAGGAAGAACTCGTCGCCGGTGTGGTCGGCGGTGACGATCACGGTGTTGGTCGCCTCGGGTATGCCCGGGACGGGTTCGCGGCGCCAGGTGCCCGGCGTGACGATCTCGACGCGGCTGGCCACGTCGACCAGCGTGACGATCAACAGGCGGTCTTTGGTCCAGGCGTAGTGGTGCAGGGCGGTGTGCTCGTCGGGCTCGAACACCACCCGCAATTGCGCCGTGCCCGCCAGGAATTCGTCGTAGTCGGCGGCCAGCAGCGAGCCTGCCCCATACGTTGCGGTGCCCAGGTGCCAGTCACTGCGCAGCTCGATCAGCAGCCACTGCCGGTGTATCGACAGGCTCGCGTCGGTGGGGGCGTCGATCCGGATCAGCTCGGGGCCGTCGGGGGAGCCCCGCAGCTCGTAGATCTCCTCGTTCCAGAAGTCGACCGCCCGTCCCAGCAGGGTGCGCTCGAACCCGGGGGTGCGGTCCACCGACCCCGAGACGCGCACGTCGGTGACCGCGCCCTCGAACACCGTGTCCGCGTCGGCCAGCGGGGTGCCGCGGCGCCACCGCTTGATCACCCGCGGATAACCGGAGTCGGTGAGCGAGCCGGCGCCGAAGTCGGTGCCCACCAGGACCGTGTCGGGGTCGGCCCAGGCGACCTGCGACTTGGCCTCGGGCAGCTCGAACCCGTCGGAAACGAATTCCCTTGTCGCCATGTCGAACTCGCGCACGACCGACGCGTCCGAGCCGCCCCGCGACAGGCCGATCAGCGCGCGCGTGTACTCGGGTTCGATGACGCCGGCGCCGGCCCATACCCAGTTCGTGTCGTCGGCGCGGCCCAGCGCGTCGACGTCGATCAGCACGTCCCACTCCGGGGACTGTTTGCGGTAGCTGTCCAGCGTGGTGCGCCGCCACAGCCCGCGCGGGTTGGTGCCGTCGCGCCAGAAGTTGTACAGGTGCTCACCGCGCCGCACGACGTAGGGGATCCGGGCGTCGGTGTCGAGCACCTCGAGCGCCTCGGCACGCATCCGTTCGAAGTCGGCGCCGCCGAACTCTTCGAGCGTGGGCTCGTTGCGCGCCCGCACCCAGTCCAGCGCCTCGTCGCCGGTGACGTCCTCGAGCCACAGGAAGGGGTCGGTCCCGGAAGTCCCGGAAGTCTCGGAAATCTCGGAAGTCTCGGAAGCCTCAGAAGCCATGGAAGCCATTGTGGCCCCGGCGGTACTGTGAGGTGTATTACACGCGGTGAGAACAAGGAGCCGAGCAGATGACCGTCTTCGCACGTCCGGGCGCCGCCGGGGCATTGATGTCGTATGAGTCCCGGTACGAGAACTTCATCGGGGGGCAGTGGGTCGCGCCGGTGGGCGGCCGCTATTTCGAGAATCCGACGCCGGTGACCGGGCAGACGTTCTGCGAGGTGCCCCGCTCGGATGCGGCCGACGTCGAGGCGGCGCTCGATGCCGCGCACGCGGCGGCGCCGGCCTGGGGCAAGACCGCGCCGGCCGCGCGCGCGGCCGTCCTCAACAAGATCGCCGAGAAAATCGAGCAGAACAAGGACGCGCTGGCGCTGGCCGAGGCCTGGGACAACGGCAAGCCGATCCGCGAGGCGCTGGCCGCCGACATCCCGCTGGCCGCCGACCATTTCCGGTACTTCGCCGCGGCGATCCGCGCCCAGGAGGGCTCGCTGAGCCAGATCGACGAGGACACCGTCGCCTATCACTTCCACGAGCCGCTCGGGGTGGTGGGGCAGATCATCCCGTGGAACTTCCCGATCCTGATGGCCGCCTGGAAGATGGCGCCGGCGCTGGCGGCGGGCAACGCGGTGGTGCTCAAGCCCGCCGAGCAGACGCCCGCGTCGGTGCTCTACCTCATGTCGCTGATCGGCGACCTGTTGCCGGCCGGGGTGGTCAACGTCGTCAACGGGTTCGGCGCCGAGGCCGGCAAGCCGCTGGCGTCCAGTGACCGCATCGCCAAGATCGCGTTCACCGGCGAGACCACCACCGGGCGACTGATCATGCAGTACGCCTCGCAGAACCTGATCCCGGTCACCCTCGAGCTGGGCGGCAAGAGCCCCAACATCTTCTTCTCCGACGTCATGGCCAAGGGTGACGATTTCCAGGACAAGGCCCTCGAAGGGTTCACCATGTTCGCCCTCAACCAGGGCGAGGTGTGCACGTGTCCGTCGCGCAGCCTGATCCAGTCCGACATCTACGACGAGTTTCTCGAGCTGGCCGCCATCCGGGCCAAGGCAGTGCGGCAGGGCGATCCGCTGGACACCCAGACGATGCTGGGCTCGCAGGCCTCCAACGACCAGCTGGAAAAGATCCTGTCCTACATCGAGATCGGCAAAGATGAAGGCGCCAAGGTCATCACCGGCGGCGAACGCGCCGAGCTCGGCGGCGACCTGTCCGGCGGCTACTACATGCAGCCGACCATCTTCTCCGGCCGCAATGCGATGCGGATCTTCCAGGAGGAGATCTTCGGCCCCGTGGTGACGGTGACGTCGTTCGACGGCTACGACGACGCGATCTCGATCGCCAACGACACCCTCTACGGCCTGGGCGCGGGGGTGTGGAGCCGCGACGGCAACACCGCCTACCGGGCCGGCCGCGACATCCAGGCCGGGCGGGTGTGGGTGAACTGCTACCACGTGTATCCGCCGCACGCCGCGTTCGGCGGCTACAAGCAGTCCGGCTTCGGGCGCGAGTGCCACCTGATGGCGCTCGAGCACTACCAGCAGACCAAGAACCTGCTGGTGTCCTACTCGGACAAGGCGATGGGCTTGTTCTAGATGGCACCGGGTCCCCCGATGGGTGTGGTGATCACCGCTCCGGCCGCAGAGCTGCTGGCGCGATTGCGGGAGCGCCACGGCCCGGTGATGTTCCACCAGTCCGGCGGCTGCTGCGACGGGTCCTCGCCGATGTGCTACCCGCGCGGGGACTTCCTCGTCGGCGACCGCGACGTGCTGCTCGGTGTGCTCGACTTGGGTTTTCAAGGGCCCGACGGGGTCCCGGTGTGGATCTCGGGCTCGCAGTACCAGACCTGGAAGCACACCCAGTTGGTCATCGACGTGGTGCCGGGCCGTGGCGGTGGCTTCAGCCTGGAGGCGCCGGAAGGGGTGCGGTTTTTGTCCCGCGGCCGGGTCTTCACCGACGACGAGAAAGCCGTCCTGGCAGCCACATCCGTGATCACCGGCGCCGGCTACGAGCGCGGCGAACGCCCGCCGGTGCGCGGTGAGGTGATCGCCGACACCGCACCGGGAACGTGCCCTCGATAGTCGGGGACCGCAGTAATGTCGTCACCGTGATCCCGCTTCCGCGTCCGTGGTTGCTGGCCGGTGCCATGCTGGTCGGGTGCGCGGTCGGGCTGCTGGCCGGGGTCGCGTTCGCCGCGGTGGACCATGCCAGGATCCGACCGGACCTCGCCATCGCGCTGGTGGTCGGGATCCCCAGCGCGACCGGGCTGGTGACGATCCTGTTCTCCGGGCGTCGCTGGCTGACCATGCTGGGCGCGTTCGTCTTGGCGCTGGCGCCCGGGTGGTTCGGTGCGCTCGTCGCCCTGCAGGTGGCCTCCGGTGGCTGACGATCGCGATCCCGACTCAGGTCCCGGAACCGCGGCGTTCGTCCCGGATTTCTCCGACGACGAGGACGCCGGCACCGCGTCCTGGGTACCGGATTTTGACGACACCGGGTCGCAGCCCGTCGCTGTCGTGACCGAGCCGGACCAGCCGGCCGAGACCGAGCCGAAGCCGGTGGCCGGGCACGACGCGGCGTCCGAGTCCGCCGGCGCGCCGGTGCAGTCGGTCACCGTTCCCGGGCGCTATCTCTACCTGAAGTGGTGGAAGCTGGCGCTGGTGCTGCTCGGCGTGTGGTGCGCGGCGGTCCCGGTCGGGCTGGGCCTGTTCTATTGGTGGTACCACGCGATGGACAAGACGCTGCCGGTGTACGTCGTGTTGGTCTACGTCGTCGCCTGCGTCGTGGCCGGGGTGATGCTGGCGATGGTGCAAGGCAGGGCGCTGGTTTCGGCGCTGTCGGTCGCGGTGCTGTCGGCGCCGTTCGCCGCCGTTGCCGCCGCCGCGCCGCTGTACGGCTATTACTACTGCCGGCAGCTTGGGCACTGCCTGCTGGGCGTCATTCCGTATTAACGCCCCGGGGCACCGGCCACTAGGGTAAGGGCCGTGACTCACTATGACGTCGTCGTCCTCGGAGCCGGCCCCGGCGGGTACGTCGCAGCCATCCGCGCCGCCCAGCTCGGCCTGACCACCGCCATCGTCGAACCCAAGTACTGGGGCGGGGTCTGCCTCAACGTCGGCTGCATCCCGTCCAAGGCGCTGCTGCGCAACGCCGAACTCGCCCACATCTTCACCAAAGAGGCCAAGACGTTCGGCATCGGCGGCGAGGCCACCTTCGACTACGGGATCGCCTACGACCGCAGCCGCAAGGTGGCCGAGGGCCGGGTGGCCGGCGTGCACTTCCTGATGAAGAAGAACAAGATCACCGAGATCCACGGCTACGGCCGGTTCACCGACGCCAACACGCTGGCCGTCGAACTCAACGACGGGGGCACCGAGAACGTCACCTTCGACAACGCCATCATCGCCACCGGCAGCAGCACCCGGCTGGTTCCCGGCACGTCGCTGTCGGCCAACGTGGTCACCTACGAGGAGCAGATCCTGTCCCGCGAGCTGCCGGAATCGATCATCATCGCCGGCGCCGGGGCGATCGGCATGGAGTTCGGCTACGTCCTGCGCAACTACGGCGTCGACGTGACCATCGTGGAGTTCCTGCCCCGCGCGCTGCCCAATGAGGACGCCGAGGTGTCCAAGGAGATCGAGAAGCAGTTCAAGAAGCTGGGCGTCAAGATCCTCACCGGCACCAAGGTCGAGTCGATCTCCGACCCTGGATCCAGTGGCGAGCAGGTCACCGTGGTCGTCAGCAAGGACGGCAAGACCGAGGAGCTCAAGGCCGCAAAGGTCTTGCAGGCCATCGGGTTTGCGCCCAATGTCGAAGGCTACGGGCTGGACAAGGTCGGCGTCGCGCTCAACGAGCACAAGGGCGTCGGCATCGACGAGTACATGCGCACCAGCGTTCCCAACATCTACGCCATCGGCGACGTCACCGCCTACCTGATGCTGGCCCACGTCGCGGAGGCCATGGGGGTGGTGGCGGCCGAAACCATCGCGGGCGCCGAGACTCTGGCCCTCGGCGACTGCCGCATGCTGCCCCGCGCGACGTTCTGCCAGCCCCAGGTCGCCAGTTTCGGGCTCACCGAGGAGCAGGCCCGCGACGAGGGTTACGACGTCACGATCGCCAAGTTCCCGTTCACCGCCAACGGCAAAGCGCACGGCCTGGGCGACCCCAGCGGCTTCGTCAAGTTGGTCGCCGACGCCACGCACGGCGAGCTGCTGGGCGGGCACCTGATCGGTCACGACGTGTCCGAGCTGCTGCCCGAGCTGACGTTGGCGCAGAAATGGGACCTGACTGCGAGCGAGCTGGCCCGCAACGTGCACACCCACCCGACCATGTCCGAGGCGCTGCAGGAGTGTTTCCACGGCCTGACCGGCCACATGATCAACTTCTGATGGCAGCGGCGTGATGATTCGCGGCGACACCATCGTCGGTGGCCTGGGCGGCGTGGCCGTCGGTTACGTCGGATGGCTGCTGGCCTTCTCGGTCGGCGGCGAGACGACGACGGTGAGCCGCTGGGCCCCGCCGGTGCTGCTGATCGCCGTCGCGGTCGGGCTCGGGGCCGCGCTCTGCGGATGGTGGCTGCGCCGGCGCCGGAAGTACCCGTGGTCGGCGTTCGCGTTCGGCCTACCGGTGCTGCCCGTGGCGCTCTCGCTGGCCGTGCTGGCCGACCTCTACCTCTAGCGAGGGTTGTCCAGCGGAATGTCGAGCGTGATGATCGTCGCGGCCAGCCCATCGTATTGGCTCGCCAGCAAACAGAATTCGATCAACTGTCGCTGATCGAGGTGCCCGGCCAGCTGTTGCCAGGTCGCGTTGGAAAGCGTGCGATCGTTGACGAACTCGTCGGTGGCCCGCAGCAGCGCGAGCTGCCGGGCGCTCAGCGTGGCGGCGCCGTCGGGGGTCTGCGGCCAGGCGAAGATCGCGGCCTGGGTGTGCGCGTCCAGGCCCGCCGCGCGCCCCATCCGCCGGTGGTGCTGCAGCTCGTATTCACACCCGCGCACGTGCCCGACCCGCAGGATCACCAACTCGGCGTCGGCCCGCGACAGCCGGCCCCGCAGCAGAGCGCCCGAATAGGGCATCCAGAACCACAGCAGCCGCTTGTGCTGGCCCAGCGTGGTGAACAGGTGCATCTCGGGCGCCCGGACGGTCCGTGCCATCAGCTTGGCGGCCACCCAGTTGATCAGCCCCAGGTCGCGAAGCCTTCTCGACGAGGGAATCCGGCCCGGCTCGGCAGGCCCGCTCACGGTTGCTTCACCAGGTAGGGGGAGACGGTGCTGCGGTGCTCGTCGAGGTCGAGCGCGCGCCCCAGCGCCGGGAACGCCCGCTGCGGGCAATTGTCGCGTTCGCAGACACGGCAACCCGCGCCGATCGGTGTGGCTGTGGTGCCTGGGCCGCCCGACAAGTCCAGTCCTTCCGAGTAGACGAGCCGGTGAGCGTGGCGGAGTTCGCAGCCCAGACCGATCGCGAAGGTTTTACCGGGCTGACCATACCGCGCGGCGCGGCGCTCCACGGTGCGGGCCACCCACATGTAGTTGCGGCCGTCGGGCATCTGGGCGATCTGCACCAGGATCTTGCCCGGGTTGGCGAACGTCTCGTAGACGTTCCACAACGGGCAGGTGCCGCCGCTGGAGGAGAAGTGAAACCCGGTGGCGGACTGGCGTTTCGACATGTTGCCGGCCCTGTCCACCCGGACGAACGAGAACGGCACGCCGCGCATCGACGGCCGTTGCAGCGTCGAGAGCCGGTGCGCGATGGTCTCATAGCTGATCGAGTAGAACGACGAGAGCCGCTCGACGTCGTAGTGAAAGTTCTCCGCGACGTCGTGGAACTGGCGGTACGGCAGCACGGCCGCCGCGGCGAAGTAGTTGGCCAGCCCCAGCCGCGCCAGCGTGTGCGACTCCTCGCTGGTGAACTTCCCCTCCTCGACCATGTCGTCGATCAGGTCGCCGAACTCGAGGTAGGCCAGCTCGGCGGCCATCTTGAACACCTGCTGGCCCGGCGAGAGGTGGTTGCTGAACTCCAGCGTGTTGGTGGCCGGGTCGTAGCGGTGCAGCACGCTGTCGTCCAGGTCGATGCGCCGGTTGATGCGCACGCCGTGCACCTCGGTGAGCCGGCGGGTCAACTCGCGGGCCAGATCGCCGTGGTGCAGCCGCATCTTGACGGTGAGGTCCTCGGCGGCGGTGTCCAGTTCGTGCAGGTAGTTCTGCCGTTGGTAGAAGTAGTCGCGCACCTCTTCGTGCGGCATGGTGATCGACCCGGTGCCGCTGCCGTCGAAGAACCGCTCCTCGGTGGCCGCGGCGAGCTGCGCGGTGGTGATGCGGTAGCGGCGGTGCAGGTTGACCACCGCGCGCGCCAGGCCCGGATGGGCGCTGACCATCTCGGCGACCTCGGTGGGGTCGACGTCGATGTCCAGGTCGCGGTCCATCGTCACCTCGCGCAGCTCGGCCACCAGGCGGGTGTCGTCCTGCGAGGCGAAGAAGGTCGCGTCCACCCCGAACACCTCGGTGATCCGCAGCAGCACGGCCACCGTCAGCGGCCGGACGTCGTGCTCGATCTGGTTGAGGTAGCTCGGCGAGATCTCCAGCATCTGGGCCAGCGCTGCCTGGGAGAACCCGCGCTCGTTGCGCAGCTGGCGAACGCGCGAGCCGACGTAGGTCTTCGACATCCCAGTGAGGGTACCCGTGCTGCGAAGGCCGGGTTCGCAGAGTTGGCAAAGGACACGAGTTCGTCACGATTAGTATTCGGGGGAGGTCGTTGGCATGATTCGCATCGGCCCCGGCGTCACGCTTGGGTGCCAACGGAGAGTAGTACGGGGAGCGACGCGGTGAGCCTGGACAAACAAATGATGCCGGTGCCGGACGGACACCCCGACGTGTTCGGCCGCGAATGGCCGCTGCGGGTGGCCGACATCGACCGCACCGGCCGGCTGCGCCTGGACGCCGCCGCCCGGCACATCCAGGACATCGGCCAGGACCAGTTGCGCGAGATGGGTTTCGAGGAGACCCATCCGCTGTGGATCGTGCGGCGCACCATGGTGGACCTGATCCGCCCGATCGAGTTCGGCGACCTGCTGCGCCTGCGCCGGTGGTGCTCGGGGACCTCCAATCGGTGGTGTGAGATGCGGGTGCGCGTCGACGGTCGCCAGGGCGGGCTGATCGAGTCCGAGGCGTTCTGGATCAACATCAACCGCGACACCCAGATGCCCTCGCGCATCGCCGACGACTTCCTGGACGGCCTGCGCAAGACCACCGACGTCGACCGGCTGCGCTGGAAGGGCTACCTCAAGCCCGGGAGCCGCGACGACGCGTCCGAGATCCACGAGTTCCCGGTGCGCGTCACCGACATCGACCTGTTCGACCACATGAACAACTCCGTCTACTGGAGCGTGATCGAGGACCACCTGGCGTCGCATCTGGAGTTGATGGCCGGCCCGCTGCGGGTGACCATCGAGCACGAGGCACCGGTTGCGCTGGGCGACAAGCTCGAGATCATTTCGCACGTGCACCCGGCCGGTTCGACCGATCAGTTCGGCGCCGACCTGGCCGATCGGGCTGTTACGACGCTCACATACGCCGTCGGCGACGAGACGAAAGCCGTCGCCGCGCTCTTCGCCTTGTAAGCCCGGAGCCGCCCGGTCCGTTCACCCCGCTAATTACCCAGTTGACCTGCGGCGTTGCGGTTACCAGCGGGTAGTTTCTGAAACGGTTAAGTTAACTTCCAGCTTTGCAAGATTCGCAAAGTTCGGGCAAGTCGTGGCCGAAATTGGCAAATGAAAGGGGTGGACTGGCGTCCGCACGCTGTGCCATCGTCGAGTTAGCACATCAGCGAAGCCGAGCCCGTAGCTACCGCCGGACGGCGGCGCCGGCCTCGGCGATCAAAGTTTGTTAAGGAGTAAGCCCAATGTCTGTCGTTGGCACCCCGAAGAGCGCCGAGCAGATCCAGCAGGACTGGGACACCAACCCGCGCTGGAAGGACGTCACCCGCACCTACGGCGCCGAGGACGTCGTCGCACTGCAAGGCACCGTGGTCGAGGAGAACACGCTGGCACGCCGCGGTGCGGAGGTGCTGTGGGAGGAGCTGCACGACCTGGAGTGGGTCAACGCGCTCGGCGCCCTCACCGGCAACATGGCCGTCCAGCAGGTGCGCGCCGGCCTCAAGGCGATCTACCTGTCGGGCTGGCAGGTCGCCGGTGACGCCAACCTGTCCGGCCACACCTACCCCGACCAGAGCCTCTACCCGGCCAACTCGGTGCCGCAGGTGGTTCGCCGGATTAACAACGCCCTGCAGCGCGCGGACCAGATCGCCAAGATCGAGGGCGACACCTCGGTGGCGAACTGGCTGGCGCCCATCGTCGCCGACGGCGAGGCAGGCTTCGGCGGTGCGCTCAACGTCTTCGAGCTGCAGAAGGCCATGATCGCGGCCGGCGTCGCGGGCACGCACTGGGAGGACCAGCTGGCCTCGGAGAAGAAGTGTGGCCACCTGGGCGGCAAGGTGCTGATCCCGACCCAGCAGCACATCCGCACGCTGACCTCGGCCCGACTGGCCGCCGACGTGTGCGACGTTCCCACGGTGGTGATCGCCCGTACCGACGCCGAAGCGGCCACGCTGATCACCTCGGACGTCGACGAGCGCGACCGTGCGTTCATCACCGGGGAGCGCACCCGGGAGGGCTTCTACCGCACCCGCAACGGCATCGAGCCCTGCATCGCGCGGGCCAAGGCCTACGCCCCGTTCGCCGACCTGATCTGGATGGAGACCGGCACCCCCGACCTCGAGCTGGCGCGCAAGTTCTCCGAGGCGGTCAAGGCCGAATACCCCGACCAGATGCTGGCGTACAACTGCTCGCCGTCGTTCAACTGGCGCAAGCACCTCGACGACAGCACCATCGCGAAGTTCCAAAAGGAGCTGGCCGCAATGGGGTTCAAGTTCCAGTTCATCACGCTGGCCGGATTCCACGCGCTGAACTACTCGATGTTCGACCTGGCCTACGGCTACGCCCGCAACCAGATGAGCGCCTACGTCGAACTGCAGGAGCGCGAGTTCGAGGCCGAGGAGCGCGGCTACACCGCCACCAAGCACCAGCGCGAGGTCGGTGCCGGTTATTTCGACCGCATCGCCACCACGGTGGACCCGAACTCCTCGACGACCGCGCTGACGGGCTCCACCGAGGAGGGCCAGTTCCACTGATCGCGCCGAGCAGACGCAGAATCGCACGTTTGCGACTCAGATCAGGCGAGTCCGCGTCTGCTCGCGGCTGAAGTAGCATGGGCCCCGCCCGGCCAAGCCGGGCGGGGCCCATTGCGGTGCAGGACAATACGACGCGGGAGAGAAGACGGGTGAGCGACGCAGCTGCGATCCAGCGGGTAGGGGTTGTCGGGGCCGGCCAGATGGGATCCGGCATCGCCGAGGTGTCGGTGCGCGCCGGTGTCGACGTCACGGTGTTCGAGACGACCGAGGCGCTGATCACCGCGGGCCGCAACCGCATCGTGAAGTCGCTGGAGCGCGGCGTCAGCGCGGGCAAGGTGACCGAACGCGAGCGCGACCGCGCGCTGGGCCGGCTGACGTTCACCACCGACGTGGGCGACCTGGCCGACCGGCAGCTGGTCATCGAGGCCATCGTCGAGGACGAGGCCGTCAAGGCGAAGGTCTTCGCCGACCTCGATCGGGCCGTCACCGACCCCGACGCGGTGCTGGCCTCCAACACCTCCAGCATTCCGATCATGAAGATCGCCGCGGCCACGCAGAACCCGCAACGCGTGCTGGGCCTGCACTTCTTCAACCCCGTCCCGGTCCTGCCGCTGGTCGAACTGGTCTGCACCCTGGTCACCGACGAGGCCGCCGCCGCCCGCACCGAGGAGTTCGCCGGCGCGGTGCTGGGCAAGCAGGTGGTGCGCTGTTCGGACCGGTCCGGGTTCGTGGTGAACGCGCTGCTGGTGCCCTATCTGCTGTCGGCGATCCGGATGGTCGAGGCCGGGTTTGCCACCGTCGAAGACGTCGACAAGGCGGTCGTCGCCGGGCTGTCGCACCCGATGGGCCCGCTGCGGCTGTCCGACCTCGTCGGCCTGGACACCCTCAAGCTGATCGCGGACAAGATGTACGATGAATTCAAGGAGCCGCAATACGGCCCGCCGCCCTTGCTGCTGCGCATGGTGGAGGCGGGTCGCCTCGGCAAGAAAGCTGGCCGGGGTTTCTACGCGTACTGACCGGTATGACAGCCTGGCGTCAAATCGGTTACTATGCTCCCGTTCAATAGTCGGGAGGGTAACTGTAAGCATGACAGCGTTGAGGCCGTACTACGAAGAGTCGCAATCGATCTACGACGTCTCCGATGAGTTTTTCGCGTTATTCCTAGACCCGACGATGGGTTACACGTGCGCGTACTTCGAGCGCGACGACATGACCCTCGAAGAGGCGCAGAACGCGAAGTTCGACCTTGCGCTGGGCAAGCTGAACCTCGAACCCGGGATGACGGTCCTCGACATCGGGTGCGGCTGGGGTGGCGCCATGCAGCGGGCGGTCGAGAAGTTCGACGTCAACGTCATCGGTATCACGTTGAGCCGCAACCAGTTCGAGTACAGCAAGAAAAGGCTGGCCGGTGTTGCGACGACGCGCAACATCGAGGTGCGGCTGCAGGGCTGGGAGGAGTTCGACGACAAGGTCGACCGCATCGTCAGCATCGGCGCATTCGAGGCGTTCAAGGCGGATCGTTGGCCCGCGTTCTTCGAGCGCTCCTACGACATCCTTCCCGACGACGGGCGGATGCTGTTGCACACGATTCTGACGTATCACTGGCACGAGATGCCCTCGCTCGGCATCAAACTGACGATGCGCGATGTGCGATTCGCGCGATTCATCGGCACCGAGATTTTCCCGGGCGGGCAGTTACCGACGCAGGAAGACATTATTGAGCGCGCGCAACCGGCCGGGTTTTCGGTCGAGAAAGTGCAATTACTGCGCGAGCATTACGAGCGGACGCTGCATATCTGGGCGGCCAATCTGGAGGCGAACAAGGAAAAGGCGATCGCCATCCAGTCGGAAGAGGTGTACGACCGGTACATGCACTACCTGACCGGGTGCGAGAACTTCTTCCACAAAGGCATCAGCAACGTGGGGCAGTTCACCCTCGTCAAGTAGGCGTCAGGTAAGCCGAGCCGGGGCGCCGGCGTCGATCACTTCGCCATCGTGAACTGGTTGACGTCGGTGTATCCCTGCCGGAACAGCTTCGCGCAGCCGGTCAGGTACTTCATGTAGCGGTTGTAGACCTTCTCGGACTGGATCGCGACGGCCTCGGCCTTGTTGGCCTCGAGGGCGGCGGCCCAGGTGTCCAGGGTCTTCGCGTAGTGCAGCTGCAACGACTGGATCCGGGTCACCTTGAAGCCGGCCTCGCTCGCGTGCTCTTCCACCGACGGGATGGTCGGCAGCCAGCCGCCCGGGAAGATCTCGGCCAGGATGAACTGGGTGAAGTGCACCACCTCATGGGTCAGCGGTGTGCCCTTCGCCCGAGCCTCCCTGAAGGTGGGACGCGTGATGGTGTGCAGCAGCATGAGGCCGTCCGCCGGCAGCACCCGGTGGGCCATCTTGAAGAAGTGGCCCCAGCGCTGGCGGCCGAAGTGCTCGAACGCGCCGACGGAGACGATCCGGTCGACCGGTTCGTCGAACTTCTCCCAGCCCTCGAGCAGGACCTGCCGGCTGCGGGGGGTGTCTATCTGGTCGAACACGGTCTGAACGTGTTCGGCCTGGTTTTCGGACAGCGTCAGGCCCACGACGTTGACGTCGTACTTCTCGATCGCACGCCGCATGGTGGCGCCCCAGCCGCAGCCGATGTCGAGCAGCGTCATCCCCGGTTTCAGGTTGAGCTTCCCCAGCGCAAGGTCGATCTTGGCGAGCTGCGCCTCCTCGAGGGTCATGTCGTCGCGCTCGAAGTAGGCGCAGCTATAGGTCTGGGTGGGGTCCAGGAACAGACGAAAGAAGTCGTCGGACAGGTCGTAATGGGCTTGCACGTCCCCAAAATGCGGCGTGAGCTGCACGGACATAACGAAATAAGCCTTTCTGTATCCCGGAGGTACGGACGCGCAATCGAACGGCGCAGCCCGACTACCCCCAACGCATCCCCTGCATGCTAGCGGTTTGCGCGGTTAAAGTCGCCTTCCCTGGGTAGGGTGCCATCGAACCGACATCTCCGCCAATGCGAACAGGCTGCACGTCACCGGCCAAACAGCTGTGCGGGTCATTCCCCGGCCGCCCCGGCCGGTGGGACGATCGGCGACGGGTGCGGCTCCTCACGGAATTTCTCCAGCGAACCGCCGAC
>Ga0307441_1000294_pt1 | contig 19034 bp, 17 predicted proteins | sample SalMarWE160420MG_FD_202149 | JGI IMG/M metagenome (GOLD analysis project Ga0307441, IMG submission 202149) | Salt marsh sediment microbial communities from the Plum Island Ecosystem LTER, Massachusetts, United States - WE1604-20 | ecosystem: Environmental > Aquatic > Marine > Intertidal zone >... | reverse complement strand
GCGCCTGCGCGCACGCCTCCACGGCGATCGGGCAGCGCGGCTCGAAGACGCAGCCGGGCGGCAGGGCCTGCGGCGACGGGATGCGACCCGGGATGGGCCGCAGCCCCACCAGCCGCCGGGTCGTGCCCAGCCGTGGCACGCTGTCGAACAGCCCCTGCGTATAGGGATGGCGGGGCTGCCGGTAGAGTTCGGCGGTGGCCGCGTCCTCCACCAGCTCGCCGGCGTACAGCACCGCCACGCGGTCGCACAGCTCGGCCACCACCCCAAGGCTGTGGGACACGTAGAGCACGGCCGTGCCCAGGTCCTTCACGAGCCCGCGCACCAGGTCGAGGATGGTCGCTTCGGTGGTGACATCGAGGTTCGTGGTGGGCTCGTCGAGCACGAGCAGCGCCGGCTCGCCGGCGAGTGCCATGGCGATGAGCACGCGCTGCTGCATCCCGCCGGAAAGCTGGTGCGGGTAGGCGTTGGCTACGCGCTCCGGGTCGGCCATGCCGACGGCCTCGAGCAACGTCAGCGCCTTGCGGCGCACCTCGCTCGCCCGACCGGTCGGGAACCCGCGGGGATCGAGCGACTCTTCGATCTGCCGCCCCACGCGATGCGCCGGGTTGAGCGAGGGCAGCGGGTCCTGAGGGACCATGGCGACCTGGCGGTGGAACTCGCTGCGCAAGCGTTCCGGCGACCACGTGGCGAGGTCCTCGCCGCGGAAGCGAATGCGGCCCTCCACCACCGCGCCGTTCGCAGGCAACACCTGCAGCAGCGCCAGCGCCAGCGTGCTCTTGCCGCTGCCGCTCTCTCCCACCAGGCCGTAGGTCACGCCGGCTCCGAGGCGCAGATCGACGCCACGCACCGCCTTCGACCAGCCGGCCCCACGCCGATAGGCAACGCTCACCGCCTCGAACGCCACCAGCGGGGCGTCGGTCGCGCTCACGCGCTCGCCTCCACCTGGAGGACGCGCTTCAGGCCGTCGGCAAGGAGGTTCACGCCCACCACCAGGAGCGAGATGCCCAGGGCCGGAAACGTCAGCGTCCAGGGCGTCAGGTAAACGAAGTCTCGCGCCTCGCTGACCATGAGGCCCCAGTCGGGGTTCGGCGGCTGCACGCCGACACCCAGGAATCCCAGCGACGCCACCAGGAAGATCGCGTAGGAGAACCGCAGTGCCGCCTCGACCGCCAGCGCCGGCAGGACGCTCGGCAGTACCTCCCGCGCGAGGATGAAGGCGACGCTCTCTCCCTGCATGCGCGCGGCGAGAACGTACTCTTTGGTCTTGGTGTCCAGGACGACGCTACGCACCACGCGCGCCACGATCGGCGTGTAGGCCACGGCGATGACCGCCAGCACGCTCGCCCGCGAGGGTCCGAGCGAGCCGAGCAGCAGCAGCGCAAGCAGCAGCGCCGGAACCGCCAGCAAGCTGTCGAAGAAGCGGTAGCTGACCTCCTCGACCCAGCCCCCCCGGTACGTGGCCAACAGGCCCACCAGGGTCCCCACCAGCACCGCCACCAGTGTGCCGCTGCCGGCCAGCAGAAAGATGTCGCGGTCACCCGCTACCACGCGACTGAACACGTCGCGGCCGAGGTGATCGGTACCGAACGGGTGCTGGAAGGACGGCGGCTGGCTGCGCTCGCTGAAGATCTGCTCCGTCGGCCCGTAGGGCGTGGCCAGCGGCCCGAAGACAGCGAGCAACACGAACACCGCGACGAGGCTCGTTCCGAGCGCCGACGAGGGCCGCGAGTACAGGCCGCGCAACGGCGCCAGCCAACCTCCGCGGCGCCGGGTGGCGACGCTACCCGTCACGGCCGGAGCGGAACGAGGCGAGCGGCTTGGCGGGCATGCTGCAGCTCGGGGGGCGCGCTTGCGCGCGCCCCCCGAGCGTCCTGGTCAGGGCGCGTGGACGGCCGCCAGGTCGGTGCGGCCGGCGAACGCCTTCATCTGGAAGCCGGTGAAGCCATCGCGGATGGCACCGAGCTGCGGGAAGAAGTACGGGATCACGATCGGACCGCTGCTCGCAAGAATCTGCTGGATCTTGTGGTAGTCGTCGATTCGCTTCTGCGAGTCGAGGGTGGTGCCGGCATCCTTGGCCAGGGCGTCGAACTGCTGGTTGCAGTAGTGGGCCTCGTTCCACTTCGCGCCGCACTCGAGCATGACGTTGAGGTAGAACTGCGGATAGGGGCGCGAGCCCCAGCCGGTGATACCGAAGTCGACCTGCAGCCACTTGTTGTCGCCGTAGTACACGCTCTCAGGCTCGACCACCACGTTGATGTCGAATCCGGCCTTGGCGAGCTGCTGCTTGACGACCACCGCCATGTCCGGTCGGTCCCCGGTGTTGGGCGTGTAGAGGTCGAGCTTGAGGCCGTTGGGGTAACCCGCCTCCGCGAGAAGCTGCTTCGCCTTGGCCGGATCGGTCTTCGGCGGTGTGGCGCTGGGGTCGTAGTACTTCTGGTACAGCGGCCCGATCGGGGTGTCGTTGCCGACCACCCCCAGGCCCTGCGTCACCGACTCGGTGATGGCCTGGCGATCGATGGCCAGCTTCATCGCCTCTACCACCCGCGGATCGTTGCCCGGCTTCTCGTCGCTCCTCAACCGCAACACGTTGAAGCCGTTGGTGGGCACGTCCACCCGAGTGATGCCCTTCACCCCCTTCAGCGATTGATACAGCGAGCTCGGCAGACGCATGGCCAGGTCGATCTGGCCCCCGCGCAAAGCCGAGACCTCGGCGGCCTGGTCGCTGAAGAAGATGAGCTCGAGCCTGGCCACGCCCGGCTTGCCCGGAATGAAGTAGTCGGGGTTGGCCTTCAACACCATGCGGTCGTCGGGGTGGTAGCTCTGCACGATGAACGGGCCGCTGCCGTCGAACGTCGTTCCGAAGTCGGTGGTGCCGTTCTTGACGATCACGGCGTGGTTGTCGCTGAGGTCGTACAGGAAGAAGGGGTTGGTGGCCTTGAGGGTGAAGGTCACCTGGTGCTCGCCCGTGGCCTTGATCGAGGCGATGTCGGCGTAGAGGTCGGCGGTCGGCAGCTTGAGGCTGGGGTCTCTCAGCCGGTTGAACGTGTACACCACGTCCTGTGCCGTCACCGGGCTGCCGTCGTGCCACGTGGCGTTCTTCGCCAGCTCGAAGGTGTAGGTGAGACCGTCCGAAGAGACCGTCCAGGAGGTCGCCAGCCTGGGCTCGACATTGTTCTTGGCATCCACGTCGACCAGGTAGTCGTAGACGGCGTTGAGGACGGCGATCTCGGCATCGCTGGAGGCGTAGGCGGGATCGAGCTTGGCGGGCGAGCCCATGCCGACGCGCAGCGTGCCGCTCGGCGCGCCCTGTGCGGCCGCTCCGCCGATCAGCACGGCGACGAGCAGGGCGACGAGCAACGCCATCACGCCGACGCGAAGGCGCGTCAGTCGAACGTTGTAGAGGTGGTGCACGAACATGGTGACCTCCCAGGTCCTGTTGCTTCGCTGCCGAGGCAGCATCCATGCCGGGCCGGGTCGCTGCGGCTCACGTCGACAGGGCGTCCCACCCGACGTCAGGAAGGCGCTCGCCGGCCTCGACCCTCACCTCGAGGCCGTTCTCGGGCGGCGCCAACGGGCAATCCCACCGCGGGCTGTACACGCAGCTCGGGTGGTAGGCAAAGTTGAAATCGAGCACCAAGAGGCCGCCTTCGCTCCCGAGGTCGGCGTGCTTCACGGTGTCGATCAGGTAGCGGCCACCGCCGTAGGTCTCGGCGCCGGCCGTCGCATCCCGGAAGGGCAGGAACAGCCCGCCGGCGTAACCCAGCAAACGGTAGAGGGCCAGGCGCAACGGCCGGCCGGCGAGCTCGAAGCTCAGCCAGGCCAGGCGCGCCAACCTGAATGGGCCGTCCTCCGAAAGCACGACCTCGAAGGCTTCACCGGGAGCGTCCGTCACCGCCGCGGCCACGCGCGCGCCGGGGTCGTACGGGAAGTACGGCAGCCGCGCCATGGAGCTCCGTTGGCCAGCGGTCAGCGGCGAGCAGGGGTGGTTGCGGAACAGCTCGTCGCGCAACGACCGAAAACGCTCCCAGCGCTGCCGAGGCGGGACCGCACGCTCGCGCGCCAGGCCGTAGAGGTGTGCGACCTGGCGGCGGTAGTCGGCGAGTTCGAGTGCGCTCGTGGTGGCGTCCAGGGGTCAGCCTCCCCATCTCCCGGGACCCGGGCCCGCACGATCGCGCGAAGGTGGCCCGTAGAATGCACCTATGGGGCCCATCCTAACGGAACGGCGGGGCGCCGTCCGTATTCTCACCCTTCACCGACCCGAAGTGCGGAATGCGCTCAGCTCGGGCCTGCGTAGCTGCCTTGCCACCGAGCTGGCACGCGCGGCCGACGACGCCGAGATCCGCGCGGTGGTGCTCACCGGTGCCGGCGACGCGTTCTGCGCCGGCCTCGACCTGGGCGAGCTGGAGGCCATGGCCGAGCAGAGCGCCGAAGCGAACCGCGCCGACTCGCGGGCGCTGGCGGACCTGTTGCTGCAGCTCGCCACGCTGCCCAAGCCGGTGATTGCCGCCGTCAACGGTCCGGCAGTGGCCGGCGGCGCCGGGTTGGTCACGGCCTGCGACCTGGCGGTGATGGACCAGGGGGCTCGCATCGGCTACACGGAAGCCCGCATCGGCTTCGTGCCCGCCCTGGTGTCGCTGTTCCTGGTTCGTCAGGTCGGAGAGAAGCACGCCCGCGACCTGCTCTTGAGCGCCCGCCTGGCGGGCGCCGACGAGGCGCTCGCGATGGGCCTGGTCAACGAGGTCTGCCCCGCCGGTACGGCGCTGGATGCCGCCGTCGAACGCGCCCGCCGGCTGGGCGCCAACGCCCCCGGCTCGCTGGCGATGACCAAGGCGCTGCTGGCGAGCGCCGCCACGCTGAGCTTGGAAGACGGCCTGCGCTACGCGGTGGAGCTGAACGCGTTGGCGCGCCAGAGCGACGAGCTGCGGGAGGGAGTGCGCGCCTTCCTGGAGAAGCGCGACCCGGTCTGGCGCGGCTAGCGCGGGCGACACGGACTTGACCTGCGCGCCGCGCACGCCTACCATTGTTGGGATGTGTAATTTACACACGATGCGCGGACGGCCGTGACCGCGGCCGGCCGCGGCCCGCGCGTGCTGCTGCTGTGCGGCGGCCGCTCCGAGGAGCACGAGGTGTCGCTCGCCTCGGCGCGGTCGGTGCTCGAGGCGGTGGCCGGGACGCTCGACGTGACGCCGCTGGTGATCGACCGTCAAGGGCGCATGCTGGACGCCGCGGACTCGCGCCGGGCAGTGACGGCCGTCGCAGCGGGAGCGCCCGAGGCCGAAGGCGCGACCTCGCCCGAGACGGGCGCCGCGGGGAGCGGCCCGCTACCGGTATCCCAGCCGGGCGCCGACGGGCAACCACGTGCCGGCGCGGACGTGGCGTCGACGCTGGCGCGCCTGCGCCGCGACGGCTTCGAGGTGGTCTTCCCTCTTCTGCACGGCCCCTACGGTGAGGACGGCAGCGTCCAAGGGCTGCTTCGTCTCTTGGACGTGCCCTTCGTGGGCACGGACGTGCTCGGCAGCGCCGTGGCCATGGACAAGCTGATGATGAAGACCGTCTTCGCCGCCCACGGCTTCCCGCAGGTGGACTACCGCGCCTTGACACGCGGTGCCTGGCGACGTGACCGCAACGCCTGCCTCGAGAGCCTCGCCGGCCTCACATGGCCCCGCTTCGTCAAGCCGGCCAACCTGGGATCGAGCATCGGCATCCGGCGGGTGGAGGCGCCCGAAGCGCTCGCAACCGCCGTCGACGCCGCCTTTGCCTTCGATCGGCGCGTGATCGTCGAGGAGGGGGTGCTCGGCGCCCGCGAGCTCGAGGTGGGCGTGCTCGGCAACGACGTCGTCGAGGTCAGCCCCGTCGGCGAGGTGCGCTACGCCTCCGCGTTCTACGACTACGACACCAAGTACAGCGATGGCTGCGCCGAGCTGCTGGTGCCGGCCCCGATCGAGCGCACCGTAGCCGAGCGCGCGCGCGTGCTCGCCCGGGCCGCCTTCGCGGCCGTCGACGGCGCAGGGCTCTCCCGCGTCGACTTCCTGTACCGCGAGTCCGACGATCGCCTCTACCTCAACGAGGTCAACACCCTCCCCGGCTTCACGCGGCACAGCATGTACCCCAAGCTTTTCGAGGCCGCCGGCGTCCCCTACCCGGAGTTGATCGCCCGCCTGATCGCGCTCGCGCGCCAGCCTCGCTGAGCCGTCCGGCCCCGTGGCCGCCCCGGGTATGCCGAGCCACCGGCTGCTATAATCCGCGCAACGCCAACCTGGAGGTAACGGCCGCCGTCCGCCCAGCCGACAAACTGCTTCCCATCGCCGGTACCCGGCAGGCCGGGATCGCGCCACCGCCAGCGGCGCCGCACCAGGTCGGGACGCCGCTGCTCAACGTCAACGGCGCACGCGTTCTGATCCTGAACGCCAGCTTCGAGCCGCTGCACGTCTGCTCGGTCAAACGCGCGGTCGCCCTGCTCATGCACGAGGTGGCCGAGCGCGTCGAGGACGGCGACAAGGTGCTGCGCTCGGTGAACCACACCTTCCCCGTGCCCAGCGTGGTTCGCCTCAAGCGCTTCGTCAAGCGGCCGCACCGCCAGCGCGTCGCATTCAACCGGCGCAACGTGTTCAAGCGCGACGAGCACAGCTGCCAGTACTGCGGAGCGCACAGCAACGACCTGACGCTGGACCACGTGGTGCCTCGCAGCCGGGGTGGCGCAACCAGTTGGGAGAACGTGGTCGCCTGCTGCAAGCGGTGCAACGCGCGCAAGCGCGACCGCACCCCGGAGGAAGCGGCCATGTCCCTGCGCCGCCGCCCGTTCGCGCCGCGATTCATCTTCTCCAGCGCCTATGGCGTCTTGCCCGACATCGACCCCATCTGGGAGAAGTACCTGCCCTGAGCGCCGGCATCGCCGCATGCGGCCGCGACGGCACACGCTCGGCGTCGCGCCGAGTGTCAGACCCGCCGCACCCGCCGATCGTCCTGGAACAGCCTCGACAGCAGCGCGCCGATGATGCCCAGCACCAGCGCGCCGAGCAAGGCGCCCCAGACGCCGCTCACGGCCAGCGGTGTCAGCGCCGCCACGACGCCGATGGCCAGCGCGTTCACCACCAACAGGAACAGCCCGAGGCTCATCAACGTGAGGGGCAACGTCAGGAGCACCATCAAGGGCCGCACCACGGCGTTCACCAGGCCGAGCACCAGGGCGGCGAGCAGCAACCCGCCGAACGTGGGCGGGACGATGCTCAGCCCCACGTGGAGCTGCACGGTCAGCCACAGTGCGAGTGCGTTCAGCGCCCAGCGTACGAGCAGGTTCATGCCGCGAGTATACGCAGGTCGAGCGGCGCTCACACGGCTCAGGCCGGAAGCCGGATCAGCGCGGCGTAGCGCTCCACCAGCTCGAAGCCGAGCGAAAGCAGGATGTCGATCAGCTTGGGATCCGTCATGCTGAGCTCGGCCTCGACGCTGCCGAACGGGCTCGCCCCCGCGAGCTCGTTCAGCGTCGACACCACGAGGCGCCTGAGCATCTCGCTCGACTCCCGGTGCACCTGGAGCACGCCGACGCCGTTGAGCGCGTAGCGCGCGTCCAACCCGAGCCTGCGGGCACCGCACAGGGCGTAGCCGACCGGCTCCTGGTCGAGGGTCTCGCGCGCCATGAACCACAGGTCGGGCCGGAACGAGCCGTGGCGGCGCTTGAGATACGCCCAGAAGCGGTCGCTGACCGAGCGGGCCTCGGCGCGCTCGACGAGCGCCCGGAAGGCGCGATCGCTCTGGAGCGTCCAGGATTCCAGCACCAACGGAACACCCAGCGGCGGGACGTCGGCGAGATCGAAGTGGACGCGGCGAATCTCATCCCTGACGAATCCGAGTTCCGCCAGCACGCCCTCCAGCTCACGCGCGCGCGCTGCCGGCACGGCGTGCAGCGGCGCCACGGCAGCCTCGTGCGGGAAGCGCTGCAGGAGCGACGCGATGAGCTGGTGAAGCCCCGCAGCATCGTCGTCGTGCCACGGGCTCACCAGCGACAGCGTCTGATCGTCGTCCTCCGGGTCGGGCGCGCGCACGTACACGCCCGCGCTGGGCTCCCCATTCCCTTGCGCGAGCACGAAGCAGCGCGAGGCGTCGCCCGCCGGGTCCTCGAGGTGCGCGGCGAGGCGCTGTGAGAGACCGCGTGGGTCGCTGTGGCCCAGAAAGGCGACGGCGTGGCTCACGAACCACGCCACCTCGTCCGGCAGGAGGCTGCGGATCACGGTCGCTCAGTCTACCCGATGGGCGTCGGCCGCCGGAGCGTCGGCCATGGGCGTTGTCCCACCTCCTGCCCGGTTCCAGGTCCCGAGCCCAACCCGGCGAGTATGGTGACGTGTGCTCACGGTCGGAGGCGCGGACATCACGCGCCGGAAGGGGGAAGGTCGGATGCGAGCTCTCAAGATCGTCGTCCTCGCCGCGGTGCTCCTCGGTACCGCGGCCTGGGCCCAAACCATCACATTCGGCACGTCGCTGCAGCTCACGGGCAGTCTCGCCAACACCGGGCGTTACTACAGGGACGCCTTCAACATGGCGATCGACACCATCAATCAGCAAGGCGGCGTCGACGTTGGGGGCAAGACCTATCAGCTGGCGCTCAAGGTGCTGGACAACCAGTCGGACAACAATCTCGCGGTGCGCCAGTACACGCAGCTGTTGACCCAGGACAAGGTCGACTTCCTGCTCGGCCCCTACGCCAGCGACTTCGTGCTCGTCACCTCGGCAGTGGCCGAGAAGTATCAGGTGCCGATGATCGAGGGCGGCGGCGCGTCGGGTCAGATCTTCAGCCGCGGCTACAAGTACGTGTTCGGCACCCTGCCGGCCGCGGGCGACTACTTCAAGAGCACCATCGACATGATGGCCAAGCTGAACCCGCCCGTGAAGTCGATCGCCCTGCTCTACGCCGACGACTCCTTCGACACCAGCGTGGCGGAGGGAACCACGAACCTCGCCAACCATGCCGGCATCGATGTCGTCATGGATCAGCGCTACAGCAGCAACGCCTCGGACTTCAGCACCATCATCTCCCAGCTCAAGAGCAAGAATCCGGACGCGGTGCTGGTGGCCGGCCACGAGACCGAGGCCCTGAACTTCATCCGGCAGGCCAAGAGCCTGAACTTCAGCCCCAACATGTACTCGTTCACCGTTGGCGTGCCCACCGCGGACTTCCGCCAGGCACTCGCCAAGGACGCCAACTACGCCTTCGGCATGACGCCGTGGCTGCCGCTCGCCTCGAACAAGGACCAGTACTTCGGTGACGCTTCGCAGTTCGCCGCCGCCTACCAGAAGCGCTTCGGCTACGCGCCTGACTACCACGCCGCTTCCGGCGTCGCCGACGTGGAGGCCTTCGTGAAGGCGATCGAGGCGGCCGGGAGCCTCGACCCGCAGGCCGTGCGCAACGCCATCGCCAACGTCAGCTTCGACAGCCTCTACGGCCACGTCAAGTTCGGCGCCAACGGCCAGATCGCCCTGCCCCAGACCGTGATCCAGGTGCAGAACGACAAGGTGGAAGCCATCTTCAACGGCACCAGCTTCGAGACCCAGCCGCAGTACCCCATGCCGGCGTGGAGCGCACGCTAGGCAGACCACCGACTCTCGAGCGTGCGGCCCGTCGGTCACGGCGGGCCGCACGTCTTGTCGCACCGCCGGGCGGAGCGGCTGCGCGGGGGACGCAAGGCGTTGCGGTAACATCGCTCAGGAGTCCGCTTTGGTAGCCATACAGGTCCTCTCCAACGGCATCCTGCTGGGTGGGCTGTACGCGCTGGTGGCGCTGGGTCTGGCGCTCGTCTGGGGCGTGCTGGACATCATCAACCTCGCCCACGGTGCCTTCATCATGCTCGGCGGCTACATCGCCTACTACCTGTTCACGGGGCTCGGCCTCGACCCCTTCGCCAGCCTCCCGCTGGTGATGATCGCGATGTTCGTCATCGGTTACCTGATCCAGTGGGCGCTACTGAACTTCCTGGTGAAGGCGCCGATGTTCAACATGCTGCTCGTGACGTTCGGCATCGACGTGGTGCTGACCTACCTCGCACAGATCCTGTTCTCCGCGGACCTGCGGGCCATCCAGCCGAGCTATGCCGGCAGCAACTTCACCGTCCTGGGGATCACCATTCCCACCGTGAACCTCATGGCCTTCGTGGTGGCGCTGCTGCTGACCGGGCTGCTGGCGTTGTTCCTGCAGCGTCAGCGCTGGGGGCGCGCCATCCGCGCCACCGCCCAGAACCTCGGCGCGGCACGCTTGCACGGCGTGCCTCCGCGCTTCGCCTACGCCTTGACCTTCGGCATCGGAGCCGCGCTGGCCGGCGCCGCCGGCACGCTCTACGGCACGGTGGCGCAGCTGACGCCCTACATCGGCGTGCCGCTCACCGCGAAGTCGTTTGCCATCGCCATCATCGGCGGCCTGGACAATCCCCTCGGCGTGATCGTCGGCGGGCTCGTTCTGGGACTGGCGGAGGCGTTCGGCAGCCTATGGCTGGGGCCCACCTACCGTGACGCGGTCAGCCTCGGCCTGCTGGTGCTGGTGCTGATCGTGCGGCCAACCGGCATCCTTGGGCGGACGGCGTGAGGGCGCTGCCCTGGGTGCTGGCGGCGCTGGCGGTGGCCGCCCTGGCCGCCGTCCCCTTCACGCTCTCGCCGGTCCTCGTTCAGTTCGGCATCAGCACGCTGCTACTGGCCGTGCTGGCACAGGGCTGGAACATCATCGGCGGCTTCACCGGCTACGCCTCGTTCGGGAACTCCGTGTTCTACGGGCTCGGCACCTACGGCACGGCGGTGGCGATGACGCAGTTCCACCGCTCGTTCGCGCTCGGGCTCACGGTCGGAGCGCTCGTCTCGGTGGGGTTCGCGCTGCTGCTGGGGTTGCCGGTGCTGAGGTTGAGGGGCCACTACTTCGCCATCACCACGCTGGCGCTCTCCGAGGCCGTAGCGGCCATCATCGCCAACCTCGACATCACCGGCCGCAACACCGGCCTGATCCTGCCGCTCATCCGCGGCGACACCATGTTCTACGAGCTGAGCCTGGGGCTGATGACGCTGGCCACGCTCACCGTGTGGTGGCTTTCGCGAAGCCGCTTCGGCTTCGGCCTCATCGCCATCCGCGAGCGCGAGGACGCGGCCGAGGTGATGGGCATCCCCACCACCCGCTACAAGGTGCTGGCCTTCGGCCTGGCCGCCCTGTTCAGTGCCCTGGCGGGCGGCATCCACGCCTACTGGATCACCTTCATCGACCCCGCCAGCGCCTTCGACATCTCGCTCAACGTGCGCATGATCATCATGGCGGTCTTCGGCGGCGCCGGCACCGTCATCGGCCCGGTCGTCGGCGCGTTCCTGCTTTCCGGAGTGGCCGAGGTGCTGGCGTCCACGGTCACGGGCATCGCCAGCTTGTTCTTCGGGCTGGTGATCGTCGCCGCCGTGGTGTTCACCCCCAGCGGTGTCATCACCGCCATCAGGCGACTGCCGCGCCGGGGCCTCGCCACGTTCCTGGACGCGGTGCGGGAGACACGGCTGTGAGCGCCGCGGGCGCCCCGATGTTCGAGGCACGGCAGGTCACCAAGCGCTTCGCCGGCCTGCTCGCGCTCTCCAACGTGAGCTTCCGCCACGAAGCGGGTGAGATCCTCGGACTCATCGGGCCGAACGGCGCCGGCAAGACCACCCTCATCAACCTGATCAGCGGCACGCTGGAGCCCACCAGCGGCGCACTCTTCTTCCAGGGGCGCCCCCTCCAGGGCCTCCCGCCCTATCGCCGTGCGCACCTGGGCATCGGCCGCACCTTCCAGATCATGAAGCCGTTCCCGGGACTCAGCGTGCTGGACAACGTCACGGCCGGTGCGCTGTTCGGCCGCAGGCCGGAGCGCGAGATGGGCAAGGCCCGGGACGCCGCCGCCCACTGGTTGGAGTTCGTGGGCCTGGGCGACAAGCTCGAGCAGCCCGCCGACGCGCTGGGTGGACCCGACCGCAAACGCCTGGAGCTCGCCAAGGCGCTCGCGCTGCAGCCGCAGTTGCTCCTGCTCGACGAGGTCATGGCCGGCCTCAACGCGGTGGAGATCGACGAGGTCGTCGCGCTCATCCGCCGCATCCGCGACGGGGGCACCACCATCCTGGTGATCGAGCACGTCGTGAAGGCCATCCGTCAGCTGTCCGACCGGCTCCTGGTGCTGCAGTACGGCGAGCTCATCGCCGAGGGCACGGCCGAGGAGGTGCTGGAGGACCCCAAGGTGATCGAGGCATACCTGGGCAGGAGACGGCACTGATGGCGCTCCTCGAGGTCTCGGGCTTGAACGCGGGGTACGGCGACGCGCTCGTCCTCAAGGGCATCGATCTGAGCGTCGAGGAAGGTGAGATCGTGGCGGTGGTCGGCAGCAACGGCGCTGGCAAGACCACCCTGCTGCGCGCCCTGTCCGGGGTCATCGGCAGCCGCGGCGGCGAGGTGCGCTTCCAAGACCGGCGCGCCAGCGGCATCAGCCCCGACGAGGCGTTCGGGCGCGGACTGGTGCAGGTCCCCGAGGGCCGGCAGCTGTTCGATCGCATGTCCGTGGAGGACAACCTCCGCATGGGCGCATTCCGCCGTCGCGACAGGGCCGCCGTGGCCCGCGACTTCGCCCGCGTGTACGAGATCTTCCCGGTGTTGGGCGAGCGTCGGCGGCAGCTCGCCGGCAGCCTGTCCGGCGGGGAGCAGCAGATGTGCGCGGTGGCCCGGGGTCTGATGGCGGCTCCGAAGCTGCTCATGGTCGACGAGATGAGCCTGGGGCTGGCGCCGGTGATCGTCGAACGCCTGCTGCAGATCCTCAGCGACATCCAGGAGCAGGGCGTCACCGTTCTGCTGGTCGAGCAGGACGTCAACAGCGCGCTGTTCATCGCCGATCGGGGCTACGTGCTCGAGCGCGGCGAGGTGGTCCTGTCGGGCGCCGCCGACACGCTGCTCGGCGACCCCCGCGTCAAGGAGGCGTACCTCGGGCTGTAGGCGGCTGCTAGCATGACGCTCGGTATGGACCCGGACACCCTCACGCCATGAGCCGACCGCGGATCCTCGCTGGCAGTGCCAAGGGGGTGCCGTTGGAGACGCCCCGGCGCGGTACCCGCCCGAGCCCGTCGCGCCTGCGCGAGGCGCTCTTCGACATCCTCGCCTTCGAGCCGAGGGGCCCCTTCCTCGACCTGTTCAGCGGCTCGGGCGCCATCGGCCTCGAGGCCGCCAGCCGCGGCTGGCAGGCGACCTGCGTCGACGTCTCCGGCGAGGCCGTGGCGGTGATCCGCCGCAACGCCGCCCGTGCCGGCCTGAGCGTCGACATCGCCAGGGAGGACGCAGTGGCGTTCGCCGCGCGCCACCCCGGCAGGTTCCTGGTGGCGTTCGCGGCGCCGCCCTACCCGCAACGCCTTTCTCCCGTCTTCCAGGCCGTCCTGGACGCCGCGCCGGTGACGCCGGGCGGCCTCTACGTGTTCCAGCATCCGAGCGGCGAGCCGCCGGCCCTGACGCCACCCGATGGGGCGCCCGCGCCGCGCGGCAAGCGCTATGGCAGCAACGCCCTGACTCTGGTGCGCGCCCCTCCCGGACCCCCCCGCTGAGCCCCGGCTGCGGCATGCGCCGCCTACCGGAATGCCGACAGGGGGATGCTAAACTGGCATGTTGCAGGCGCAGCCCTGCCGCGGCCGCAACGGCCGGCGGGGGCGCGCGTTGGAAGGTCGTAAATGCTCGGATTCGTCCAGAAGATGTTCGACAACAACGATCGCGAAGTCAGGCGTCTGGAGAACGACGTCATCGGCCGCGTGAACGCCCTCGAGCCGGAGGTCCAGAAGCTCGACGATCTGGCCGCCGCGTTCGCCGAGCTGAAAAGGCGCCACCTCGAGGGAGAGGAGTCTCTGGAGGATCTCCTCCCAGAGGCCTTCGCGCTGACGCGCGAGTCGGCGGTGCGCTTCCTCGGGATGCGCCACTACGACGTGCAGCTCATCGGCGGAGCCGCGCTCCATTTCGGCCGCATCGCCGAGATGAAGACCGGCGAGGGCAAGACGCTCGTCGCTACCCTGGCGCTCGCGCTCAACGCCCTTAGCGGCCAGGGCTCGCACCTGGTGACGCCGAACGACTACCTGGCCAGAACCGGTGCCGAGTGGATGGGCCCGGTCTACCGAGGGCTGGGGATCACCGTCGGCGTGATCGAACACGACAGCACCGCCGAGGGCCGGCGTCATGCCTATCGCACCGACGTCACCTACGTGACCAACTCGGAGCTCGGCTTCGACTACCTGCGCGACAACATGTCGTTCCGGACCGACCAGCTCGTGCTCCGCGAGGACAATCCGCTGCACTACGCCATCATCGACGAGGTCGACTCGATCCTCATCGACGAGGCCCGCACCCCGCTCATCATCTCGGGTCCGGCCGAGCTCGCCACGGACAGGTACTACACCATGGCGAAGATCGTGCAGCAGCTCGAGCGCGGTGAGCCCGGCGAAGGCGAGCACCAGCCCCCCACCGGCGACTACACCGCCGACGAGAAGGCCAAGGACATCCACCTCACCGAGGAGGGCATCGACAAGGCCGAGGGGCTCATCGGCGTGTCGGACATCTTCAGCCCGCAGAACATGGAGATCGGGCACATGCTCCGGCAGGCGTTGCGCGCCAAGGAGCACTACCGCCTCGACCAGCAGTACGTGAAGGACGACGCCGGCCAGATCGTCATCGTCGACGAGTTCACCGGCCGACTGATGCCGGGTCGGCGCTTCGGCGAGGGCCTGCACCAGGCCATCGAGGCCAAGGAGGGCGTGAAGATCGAGCGCGAGAACCAGACGCTCGCCACCATCACGTACCAGAACTTCTTCAAGCTGTACGACAAGATCGCCGGCATGACCGGCACCGCCAAGACCGAGGAGAAGGAGTTCCAGGAGATCTACAACTCCGACGTGCTGGTCATCCCGACCAACAAGCCGGTCGTGCGCAAGGACTACGAGGACGTCGTCTACCGGACCGAGAACGGCAAGTTCGAGTCGGTCGTGGACGAGATCGTCGAGGTCAACGGCAGCGGTCAGCCGGTGCTGGTGGGCACCGTCACCATCGAGGCCAGCGAGCGCTTGTCGCGCATGCTCAAGCGCAAGGGCATCGAGCATCAGGTGCTCAACGCCAAGTACCACGCGCGCGAGGCGGAGATCGTGGCCCAGGCGGGCCGCAGCAGGGCCGTCACCATATCGACCAACATGGCGGGCCGCGGCACCGACATCGTGCTGGGCGGCAATGCCGAGGCCCTGGCGCGGCAGCTGCTGGAGCGCGAGGGGTTCGAGCGCTACGACACCGACACCGAGCTCTTCATCAAGGCGATCATGATGCGCAAGCCCGACGAGGCGAAACAGCTCGCGGAGAAGCTCGAAGGCTTGCCCGAGGACATCATCACCCGCATCGAGAATGTGCGCGACGAGGCCCAGCAGGACCACGTGCGCGTCGTCGAGGCGGGTGGCCTGCACATCATCGGCACCGAGCGCCACGAGTCGCGCCGCATCGACAACCAGCTCCGCGGCCGCTCCGGTCGTCAGGGGGACCCCGGCTCCAGCCGCTTCTACGTCAGCTTCGAGGACGAACTGATGCGCCTGTTCGCCAGCGAACGCGTGCTCGGCATGATGGACCGGCTCGGCATGGACGACAGCCAGCCGATCGAGGCGCGGATGGTGACGGGCGCCATCGAGCGCGCACAGAAGCGGGTCGAGGACCGCAACTTCGGCATTCGCAAGCAGCTGCTCGACTACGACAACGTCATGAGCAAGCAGCGCGAGGTCGTCTACGCGCAGCGCCGCGACATCCTGCTCGGCCACGACATCAGCGAGGACGTTCAGGACATGATCGCGGAGTACGTGGACTCGCAGGTGCAGCGCTACGTCAACGCCGCCCTCGAGCCCGAGGAACAGGACATCGGCGCGCTGCGCGCCGCCATCCTCGAGGCCGCTCCGCAGCTCGGCAGCTTCGACTTCGAGGCCCTGCGCGGGCAGGATCCCGACGACGCCACGCAGAAGCTGGTACCCGAGTTGGAGCAGGCCTACCGCGGCCGTGAGGAGGAGCTGGGCGCGGAGCTTCTCAGGGAGCTGGAGCGCTTCATCGTGCTGCAGGTCGTCGACCAGCACTGGAAAGAGCACCTCCACAACATGGACGTGCTGCGCCAGGGCATCGGGCTGCGCGGCTACGGGCAGCGCAACCCCCTGCAGGAGTACGCGCTGGAAGGCTTCAACCTCTTCGAGGAGATGAAGGCGGACATCCGCTTCAACGTCGCCAAGCTTCTGTTCCGGGTGCAGGTCGAGGCCGACCAGGGCTTGCAGCGACGTCAGCAGCAGAGCGAGTCGGTCGAGTACTCGACCGACCGGCCGCAGCCTGGCGTGGGGCAGGGCGGCGAGGGCGGCCCCACCCGTCCCATCCACGTCGACAAGAAGGTCGGGCGCAACGACCCCTGTCCGTGCGGGAGCGGCAAGAAGTACAAGCATTGCCACGGCAAGGTGGCAGCCTAGACGCAAGACGGCGCCACACCAGCATCAGCCGGCAATGCCCATTGCCACGGCAAGGTGGCAGCCTAGACGCAAGACGGCGCCACACCAGCATCAGCCGGCAATGCCCATTGCCACCGCAAGGTGGCAGCCTAGACGCAGCCCGGCACCAGACCAGTCTGACCCAGCAAGGTGGCGGCTGAGCGCGTCACAGATCCTGGCGGAGTTCCCGGCGCGCCGAGGCGTATAGCGGCGTCGCACCGCCCAGCCGCAACAAGGCGGCGAGGAGGGCAAGCGCCACGGCCAGGAACACGGGCGCGTAGCCGATCCAGGCGATCAGCGCGCCGCCGATCAGCGGGAACGCCAGGCGGGGCGCCGTGAGCGTGCCGACGAGGCCCCCATAGGTGGGACGCACCCGCGGCGGCGCGATGTCCACCAGGACGTTGCTGAACGACAGGTTGCGACTGTTGACGGCCGCTCCCACCAGCAGGAATACGAAGGCGTACTGCCCGGGCGCCCAGTGCGCCAGCGTCAGCGCCGCCACGGGAACCAGCGCCCCCAGCGCCAGGCACGCCCGCAGCACCGAGGGGCTGCCACGGCGATCGGCCAGCCACCCCCACAGCAGGTTGGACAGCGCGCCTCCCGCGATCTGCAGCACGATGAAGGTGCCCACCTGCTCGGGGCCCGCGCCCAGACGACGCTGCGCCAGCGTGACGTAGAAGGGCAGCACCATGAGGTGGAGCCCGGCGATGTTCTCCACGGCGACGAGGCTGCGAAGGGCGGCGTCGCCGCGCCAGTGCTCGCGGAGCGACGCCAGGTAAACGCCGACCGCCGGCCGCCGCGCGCCGGCGCCCGCGGGCTCCCGGAGGGCGAGGAAGCCGACCCCTGCCACGGCCAGCCCGACGCCGGCGCCCACGAACAACAGCGCGTAGTTGCGGGGAAAGCTGAGCGCCGGCATCGCCAACATCGCGCGTGCCAGGAAGCCCGCCGCCAGCGCCGCGAGCCCGCCCAGGAACTGACGGCTGGCGTAGAAGCGGCCCCTCAGCCCGGCCCGCACGCTCTTGCCCACCATGTCCACGAACGCCACGCCGCCGAGGCTGCCTCCCAGTGCGAACGCCGCCACCAGCACCAGCAGGGTCGCCAGCAGCAGGCCGTGCCCGCGCTCGGCCCACAGCAGCGTCAGGATGCCGAGCAGCAGCCATGCGAGCGCCCGGCTGTACACCGCGGCCAGCAGAAAGCCCTTCTTGCGTGCGCGCGCCTCCACCCATCGCGAGAACAGCAGCTGCGGCACCACGTCGCCGGCGAGCAGCAGGCTGGTGACCAGCCCCACCAGCACCGGGGAGCCCGTGAGCAGGCTGACGTAGGCGGGGAGCGCGGTCGACGGGTCCGCCAGCGCCGCCCCTGCGGCGAAGAAGACGCCGTGCCACACGAGCGCCGAGAAGTTCCAGCGTCCGTTCGGGTCGGCAGGTCGCGGTGTGGAGGTCGCCATGGTCCCGGGGCGCGCCGCGGCCGGGCTCGGCGCGCCGCTGGCCCCATGCTAACCGCGCGGGCGCCCGCGTGGCATGGGCGCGGTCTGGTAAGCTCAGGCGGCCCATGGGGTTCGCCGACCGCCTTCACGAGCGCATTCGCGTTACCGACTCGCGCGTCTGCCTGGGCATCGATCCGAGGCCGGACGCAAGCCCCCTCACCGACCCCGCCGGCCTCGACCACGACCGGCAACGCGTCGCCGACGCCGTGGCGGACGCGTACGAGGCGGTCCTCCGGGAAACGCATCGCTACCTCGCTTGCTGCAAGCCGCAAGCGGCGTTCTTCGAGGCGCTCGGGCTCGAAGGGCTGAGCGCGTTGGCGCGGCTCATGGCGGTGGCGCGCGAGCTCGAGCTGCCGATCATCCTCGACGCCAAGCGCGGCGACATCGGTAGCACCGCCGAGGCCTACGCCCGCGCCTACCTCACGGATGGGGCGCTGGCCGCCGACGCGCTGACCGTCAACCCCTACCCGGGGCTGGATACGCTCGAGCCCTTCCTGCAGGCGGCGCAGGCCGGCGCGCGCGGGGTGTTCGTGCTGGTGAAGACCTCCAACCCCGGCAGCGCCGACCTGCAGGACCTCCAGGTCCGCGGCGGCCTCACCGTCCACGAGGTGCTGGCCGAGCGCCTGGCGGCCCGCGCACAGGACCTGCCGGCCGGTGGCTCCGGCTACACCGCCCTGGGCGCGGTGGTGGGAGCCACCCACCCCGAGGCGCTGAGCGCCCTGCGCCGCCGTCTGCCGCGCAGCGTGCTGCTCGTTCCCGGCGTGGGCGCCCAGGGCGCCGGACCCGAGGACGTGGCAGGCGCCTTCGACGCCGGCGGCCTGGGCGCGGTGGTGAACGCGAGCCGCTCGCTGTTCGACGTCGAGGCGACCAGCCTGGAGGCCCTGGCGAGCCACGCGGCCGACGCGGTCCAGCGCTTGCAGCGCGGCATCAACGACGCCTTGGGCGAACGCGGCTGAGCGCCGTCACGGCGTCTTCATGAAGCTGAGGAAGCGCCACGGGGACATGTTGGTCTGCAGCTTCGGCAGCAGCCCGAGCACCTTGGTGAAGCCGA
>Ga0307441_1000293_pt1 | contig 19086 bp, 13 predicted proteins | sample SalMarWE160420MG_FD_202149 | JGI IMG/M metagenome (GOLD analysis project Ga0307441, IMG submission 202149) | Salt marsh sediment microbial communities from the Plum Island Ecosystem LTER, Massachusetts, United States - WE1604-20 | ecosystem: Environmental > Aquatic > Marine > Intertidal zone >... | reverse complement strand
CCGGATGACCAACTGCCCGAAAGTAATTTTTTTATTATCGGCTAAAGATTTAATCTCTTCAAGAAAAGCATTTGTTCTTTTGATATTCTCATCTCTAAAATAGTGTAAACCGCTCCTATGATCTCCACTAGCAAATTTATATCCGGGTTTCATTTTACCTGTAAGTAAGCCGAGCTGCAGCGGACTATATGCAAGAATAGATTTTTTATTTTTTATTGCATAGGGTATTAAATCATTTTCAATATTTCTTCTAACCATACTGTAAGGCACTTGATCGGATACGAGTGAAATATAATTTTCGGCTTCCTCTAATTGAGAAACATTATAATTGCACACTCCGGCATAACGAACCTTACCTTCTTTTATTAATTGATTTACCGCCTCCATTGTTTCTTGTATCGGCGTTGTAGGATCTGCCCAATGTATTTGGTAAAGATCGATATAATCGGTTCTAATCCGGCGCAGGCTTTCTTCGCATTCATGAATTACACTTTCTTTAGACGCGTATTTATACATCTCTATTGGATTACCTTTGTTATCGACACTTTTAAAGAAAAACTCTCCTAATTTAGAATCCCATCGCAAACCATATTTAGTTAATATCTGAACTTTATCACGTGGGATATCTTTTATTGCTTTACCTACAATTTCTTCGCTGGCCCCCTGCCCATATGCAGGAGCTGTGTCGATTGAAGTAACACCTGAATTGTACGCAGCCTTAATTGCATTTACTGCTTCTGTTCTTTCGGTTCCTCCCCACATCCAGCCTCCGGCAGCCCAGGCACCAAATGTAACTGCGGAAATATTTAAATCCGAACTGCTTAATTTTCTATATTCCATTTATTTTAACCCTAAAATTATAATTTTAAACTTAAGTTATATTTTGGTGAACTAAATTAAAAATTATGTGCTTCACCATATTTTATTTTACTTTTTAAAATTAATAAAAAGCATGAAAAATAAGGTGATAAAAATCCTAGACAGCAAATCATTACAATGTAAACAATTATTAAGGAAAGGTAAAAATTTAGAATTAGGCTTTACTTTTAATTTGTTAACTCGTTTTCGAAATAGATTTCAATACTTTTAAACTGTCTGCCAATCGGTAGATAAATTAAAACAGTTGAAATATGTATAATTTTTTTTTAAGAGGTTGTCTCAAAACTGTCATTCCGGGCTTGACCCGGAATCTAAATACTCGAATAACAACTAAAAAGAGATGCTGAATCAAGCCTGCCTGCCGGACGGGCAGGTTCAGCATGACAAATACCCTCTTTTGAGACAGCCACTAACGATATAAAAATTCGCCTAGTAACCGTCCTACCTACCGGTAGGAAGGTACAACGGTTTAAAATTAGTTTCGAACAACCGATTTATTAATTAAACCATATTTAGTTAAATCAATTCTAATTAAATTTTTAATATAACTAAATCTGAAAGTTTGATACTTTTTAAATTTTAATTTTTCATCTAATGCGAGAAAGATTTGGAATACCTGGCTAAGAAATATGAACCTAAAACAAATGTTGCCGCAGCAATTTGAGCAAAGATACATTGCAAATTCGGGAAAACTGAAAACCATGTGCCGAGCCACCCCGGAATTGAAATACCTGCAGGTGTAACAGGCAGCCAGTTTGCCTGCTGCATTTCCTGAACACTTTCACCTACCATTACGAGTAAGACTATTCCTAATAAAACTCCCGTAAGCACTAGCATTTTTTTATAAGGCAGATGTTTATGAAGTTTGAATGTAAGTAACGCAACAATCGCAGTAAGTATTATTCCAATACCGGAGCCGATAAGAATAATATGTCCTCCGTCTCTGAGTCTTAACTGTTGTAAAAAAAGCACCACTTCAAATCCCTCGCGATAGATAGCCGTAAAGCCGAGCAGAATAAAGCCCCGCAGCATTTTAGACGATTTATCTTCGGAAGATTCTAGTATATATCTTCCCTTCTTTGTATGGTGAGTTATCCAGCCTGTCCAATAAATTTTATGGAAGAACCAATTCATCACGATTAACAAAACAATAATAGCGAGGAGTCCGGTTGCAGCTTGTATATCCAGTTCGGGTAAATTAATATCCGAAAGAGCTTCAACAACTATAAACCAGGTAGCGGCAGTAGCAGCTAAACCAAAACCGGCACCTAGAGAAATCCCTTTACCAAAATTTTTAGGCTGCTTACGTGTCATTGTGGCCGTTATAGCAGAAAGGACAAGTATCGCTTCTAGACCCTCGCGAAAAACAAGAACTCCGCTGCTTAATATGGCAGCAAATGAACTTAAATTTTCAGCCACTGGATTTGGAACACCGGCAAATGTCAAACCCTGCCAGACAATAACACCGGTGGTGATTAGTACTCCTATTGTTATAAACAAATATTTTGAAATTGCTTTGATTCCCAGAATTCACTCCTTTTTATATATAAAAAATTACAATAAAAATTAGCATATTATTATTCTTATTTAGACCAAATATAAATTAGAGGATATAAAATAGCAAACGTATACAGTAAAAGAATGTTTATCTGTTTTTATAAAGATTTCGTAGGAATTCAATTATTTGATGATGGCAACAAATTAATTTTGTTCGTGAGGAGAAAGTTTTTTCTTAATTTTGTGTGAAATCCACAAGAATACAATACCTAAAATAATAAAGAAGACCGTAATGATGGAAAAAATTTCCACATTGGTAAAAAATAAACCGCGGCCTCCGTGTATTCTCTCAATAAAAGCTGTAAAAGCATAAAAACCGGAAATAAGTGCCGCCAACAACAAGATAAATCCAAATATATTTAGTAATGATGCAAAAATTTTTATCATCTTATAAAAACAAATAAGTAACTAAACAGCTATTTAATTATCATTTGAAAAAGCAGGTATTATTATTTACATAACTGCTTCCAGTTTCTCAATATCTTCGGCAAATAATATCTTTTTTAAGTCGATCAATATTAAGAGCCTATCTTCAAGTTTACCAACTGCTTTTATGTATTCCGAATTTAAACCTGTTACGATATCAGGCGGCTCTTCTGTTATTTCTTCCGGTATCCGGATTACTTCTTTTACAGCATCAACAATAAATCCAACTATCTTTTCTCTTACTTCCACTACTACTATTCGAGTGTTCTTATCAGGTTCTTTCTTTTCCATTCCCAGTTTCAGTCTTAGATCTATTACAGGTATTACTCTTCCCCTCAAGTTTATTACTCCTTCTACATAGCCAGGTGCATTGGGAACTTTGGTTATCAGCATCATCCTGTTTATTTCCTGAACATGCAGGATATCTACACCGAATTCCTCATTGCCCAATATGAAACTTACCAGTTGAAGTAATTCCCCTGCTTCTCTTCCTTGTTCTTTGTTTTCAGCCATATCTTTTTTTTTTATTTCTGTTTAAAAATCATTTTGGTTATGAACTATTTTTCCATTATGCCGAATATACGACTTGCTTATTTTTTCATCTTCTCCAATGTCTTCCATATTACTTTTTTTAGTTCTTTCATTTATCTTGAATTGAGATATCAATTCTCGCAGATTCTCAGTCAACCTGCTTAAATCTTCCGACGACCTTGTTACTTGCTGGATTTCCGCTGCGTTCTGATTTGTTACATTTGCTATTGACTCTATATTCTTGCTAATTTGTTCCGATGCCGATGACTGTTCCTCACTTGCTGCCGCTACCTGCGTTGCTATATCAACAACACGGTTTGATCCTTCTATAATTTCTTCCAACGATTTTCCCGCCTTATCGGCTAACTGAATTCCATTCTCAACTTCTGCAGTTCCTTCTGTCATTGACCTTACCGCCTCTCCCGTATCTTTCTGAATCTTCTTTATCATTTCGGCAATTTCTTTTGTAGCCTTTGTTGTCCGCTCTGCTAACTTCCTTACCTCATCGGCTACCACAGCAAAACCTCTTCCTTGTTCTCCTGCCCTGGCCGCTTCTATAGCTGCATTTAATGCCAGCAGGTTTGTCTGGTCTGCTATATCATCTATTACCTGTACAATTTCACCTATTTGATCACTTCCCTTCCCTAATTCTTGTACTGTTTGAGCTGACTTTCTTACTACTTCAGCTATCCGGTTCATACCTTTTATCGTTTCCTTTACAACTGCTCCGTCTTCCTTAGCCGTATTGCCTGCTTCTTGTGCGGCTGTGGCTGCCGAACTTGCATTCTTTGTTGTCTCAAGAATAGTTTTTGTCATTTCTTCAATTGCCCCGGCTATTTCTCTTGACTGCTGGCTTTGTTCGCTTGATCCGGCTGCCATTTCTTCTGTCGATGAAGATATTTCGTTTGATACACTTGCTGTTGCCTGTACTGCATCCATTACGTTTGTTATGGCTTCATTAAATGAAACTGCTAATCCGTTTATACTATTTTTAAATATTGAAAAATCACCTTCATAATCATTGATAATTCGAATAGTCAAATCTCCCTTTGCTAATATGCCTAATACTTCATTAGCTTCTTTAATCGGTTTTACCATTGCATCTAAAGTAGCATTAACTCCCGAAATAATTTCCTTATATCCGCCTTTGAATCTGCTCTCATCACCATGTTCATTTAATTTTCCTTCCAGAGCAGCTTTTGTTAATTTACTGATTTCATTAATCAAATTTTTAAGAGTTGAAGATATTGCATTTAATGCCGGAGCTAATAAATCGTTTTCATCCGAAGAATTACTAATCACTGAAACATCCCCTAATGCAATTCTATGAAGTTTTGAAGCAAATGCATCCAGGTTTTGGGCCATTCCATCCATCGTTTTAGCCAATATTCCAATTTCATCGTTTGAATCAATATTTGATCTGGCTTTTACATGCCCCAAAGAAAGTTCCTTTGCCATAGTAAGAACTTTATTTATCGGCTTGGTTATATTCTTAAACATTTGGGAAACTACAAAAAATAAAATTAATAATATAGTTATTCCAATGATTATTAAACCGACTTTCCTTGCATAAATAATATCTTTTGCATCATTTTCAACGTGTCGATCTTGGGCTGCAGCAAGCTTTACAACTTTATCAATATAAGATTTATGCAATTTATATTTTTGTTTCATTTGCCCATTAAGTAATTGCTCAGCTTGTTTTTTCCGGCCGCTCAATACCAGTGGAATATATTTATTGTCTCTTAAATCATAGAAATCAATTGCAGGATGATATGATTTATCAATTAAATAGTCTTTCATCTTACTTTGTGGCAATACTTTAGCCCAATAATCATGTCGAACTTCATATTCATGTCTAAGATCCTTCGATTTTGCTATTAATTGCTGCAATGTATCAGCGCTATTCTCGTTCAATATCTGGAATGCATTTAGATATGATTCGACAATATAATCAGAAGGAGGCAGAATATCAGCTATTAAGTCTTTACCCTGAATAATTTGGGAATACATATTACCATTTATTCTTATTTTTTCAATTGTATTAAATGATGTCAATCCAAAGATTATAATACCAAACGCAAAGATAAATATTATGAATTGAAGCTTCCTTGAAAGCTTAAGATTAGTAAACCATTTCATTTTGTTACTTTCCTAATTACTATATCATATTATCGTATTATTTTATAATTATTTAAGGGGAGGGATCTTATTTTATGGAAGCGTCCTAATTTGCTTAAATCTTGAAAATTATTTTTTGTCATCCAGAACAAAGTCGAGAGATTTAATGAAATTAAAGGATGTTTTGGCTCGACTCCGCTTTCCATGACATCCTTTAGCGAAAAAATTTTCGATCAGAAATTGTTATTCAAAAATAAGTTTTTAATCGAGTATATTAATTCAAAATAAAGAAATAAATTGATTCCTCTTCATGAATTATAGGCTATTAATATAATCTTCTATACAGACAACTCCGAAAAAATGAATCATGGTGCAAATCTCTTTCAAGTAGAAGATCAGCAGTGTTTGGATGGATTTACTCATAAATTTATTGCGACACTTTAAGCAGGTAACTTTGTGAATTTTGATGGAGAATAAATTTATTAATAAAAATTAATAATAATAACCGGTTATTTAACCTTTATTACCAGCACAGTCATATCATCATCGGACTTATTTTTTTTAATAAATTTCTGCACTTCTTTTATTATTGAATCCTTCATTTCGGAAACAGATAAATGATTGGCTGATATTGATAAAATATGATTTTTTAATCTTTCAACACCGAATAATTCACGATTTGCGTTTTCTGCTTCATCAATTCCGTCTGTAGTTAAAAATATTAAATCTTCTTTTTTAATATCATAAGTTGATACTTTATAATGAATATCCGATTTGACCCCAAGGGGTAATCTTGGCCCATCAGATTGAAGGAATTCAATCTTGCTCCCGGATAATAAAATCGGCCTGGTTAATCCTGCATTCGCTACCGATAATTTCATATTTTCCGTATCTATAACGCAGATACACATAGAAACGAACATTCTTTTTTCAATTTTATTAATTAGAGAAGAATTTACATTATCTAAAATTTTATTAATACTATTTTGTGATCTGATTTCGGACATAATCATCCCGCTTGTCATTATTGCGGTAACGGCTGCTTTCATTGCTTTACCGGATACATCTCCAATTATAATTCCAAATCTTTTCCCATCAACACCCTGCTGAAAATAATCGAAGAAATCACCGCCTACTTCGTTTGCAGGTATACAGATACCTGATACATCCAGATTATCATTAATGGGATCCGATTCAGGCATAATTGACAGTTGTGCATCATGTGCAGTCTGGAGTTCAACTTTCATTCTTATGATTTTCAATCTTCTCAAATAAAGGAGGAAGGCAACACAAATAATTACTAAAGAAATAAGAATAATGAACCAAAACCTTTGCCAGAAAGGAGGAATTATCCTAATAAATAATTTTAGTCCGTTTTCATTCCATACACCATCACTGTTAGATCCTTTCACCAGAAAGTTGTAATTACCGGGGCTGAGCAAAGTATAACCGGCAAACCTTTTGTCTGCACTAATATAAACCCAATCTTTATCAACGCCTTCCAACTTATATGCGTATTTATTTTTCTCCGGTGAAAAATAATCTAAGGCAGCAAATTCAAATGAAAAAATATTATCTGAATACGGAAGCTCAATTTCTTTAATCGAAGTTAACGGTTTTGAAAAATTAATTTCTCTGTTAAATACTTTAAATGAAGTTAAAACAACAGGAGGTATATAATTATTGTCCTTTATGGTAACAGGATAAAAAGCATTGAATCCATTAATCCCGCCGAATAATAATTCACCATTTTTTGTTTTGTAATACGATCCTCCATTAAATTCATTGTCCTGCAGTCCGTCTTTCACATTATAGTTTTTAAACTTTTCCTTTAAAGGATCAAATCTCGATAATCCGTTATTTGTACTTAACCAGAGGTTGCCTTTGTTATCTTTTACTATACCGTAAATAGAATTGCTGCACAATCCGTCATTAACAGTATAAATTTTACATTTGCCGGTTTCAAGATAAAATTTATTTAATCCGCCTCCGAAAGTACCCAGCCACAAAAAACCAGCCGGATCAATGAGAATTGAAAATATATAATCACTCTGTAATGAATTGATAGAATTAATTCTTGCTCTGTAATGAATAAATTTTTCATTTTTTTTATCAAATTTATTTAAGCCTCCGCCCTCTGTACCTATCCAGAGATAGCCGTTGTTATCTTCAACTATAACTCTCACATAATTTTGACTAAGGCTTTTAGAATCATTGGGAATATTAAAATAATGTTTGAATAATCCGGTTGTTGGATTGAACCTGTCCAAACCTCCGCCGTAAGTACCTATCCATATAATGCCATCCTTATCTTTATAAATGGCTCTGATTTCATCATAGATTAAACTATTCGGATTCTTAGGATCATGATGCCAGTTATTAAATCGGCCTGTTCTAGTATCGAATTCATCTACTCCTCCCCCATTAGTGCCTAATAATAGTTTGCCGTTTTCGATGGGTGTAATAACTCTAACCACATTATTGGATAGACTGTTTTTATTTTGAAGATGTACATAATGTTTATAAGAGTTTGTTTTTCTATCCAATCTATTTAAGCCGTTATGAGTTCCTATCCAGAGGATGCTGTCATTATCCTGATAAAACGACCAAATAATAGAATGGCTTAATGAATTTGAATCATTTGTTCTATATTTATAATGATAAAACTGTCCGGTTTTTCTCGATACTTTATTGATTCCGCTTCCGTATGTTCCTATCCACATAATACCCGACCTATCTAAATACAATGATCTTATCTCATTTGCACTTAAAGATCGATCATCCAAAGGATCAAACCGGTATGATGTAAATTGCTCTTTTTTCTTATTATAAATATTTATTCCACCGCCGTTTGTGCCAATCCAAATCAAACCTGAAAGGTCTTCACAAATTGCATATATTTCATCTTTGCTGATTGATTTCTTATTAGCAGAGGAATGAAAATATTTATAAAACTTAGGTGATATGGAATTTCTCTCTTTTAACGAAATTTTATTTAAACCTTTATCCGTACCTACCCATATTTCTCCTCCCGTGTCTTCATAGATTGAGCGAACAGTATTATTACTTAAAGAATTTTTATTATTCAGTTCATATTTGAAATTAAGAATTGTAAAAAATTTACTTCCGCCTTTTTTGAAAACTTTAAATAATCCACTTGTCGTTCCGATCCATAGAACATCGTGTTTATCGAATAATAAAGACAGCACCTTAACATCTTCAAGTAAAGCGTTTCGTGAGGAATCCATCACTCCTCTTTCTATAACAAATCCGGAATCTTTAATTGAAGTATTAATTCTATTAAGACCAAAGTCTGTTCCAATCCATATATTCCCTTTATTGTCTAATACTGCCGCATTAATGTTATTGTTACTAAGACTGTTGGTGTTCTGTAATTTAAAATTAAATCTTATTATTTCCTTTTTATCCGGGATATAAAGATTCATACCGGAATTGAAAGTTCCAATCCATAATCTTCCAATATTATCCTCACAAAGGGTTGTAATATCATTATAACTTAAACTGTTAGGATCACGGGGCGAATTTCTTAATATTGTAAATGCATATGCATCGTAAATGTTTAATCCATCCTCTGTACCGAAATACATAAATCCGTTTTTATCCTGAAGAATACATTTAACTATGCTTTGCGAGAGACCGTCTTCAAGTGAAATATGATCAAATGATATATCGCTAATCTGCGGATAAATAACATTTATTATAGTAAAAATTAAAAGAAATGCTTTTAATAATACTTTCCCTTTTGTAATTGAAGCATTCATAAGAAATGCTCCTTAAAAATTTTAAATCAAATAATATATTGCTATTAAGAGAATTAAAATCATTTAAAAACTATTTAGTAAATAATTGTTTTATCCGTGAAAGTCAAGAATATAAGGTTAAAGTCAGCAATTAGAACTTAAAATGAATTTATTTTGATTTTTTACACATTGTAATTTACATGAATGGTGAGAAATGAGTATAAAGGGATTGTTACTGGTCCTGATAAACTATATAATACATTTGCGCGATCTGAAAAATCTTCTCAAATATTCTTGCCGAATTAATAGTTGTTCATCTACAGAGATTAATAATTAAAAGGGAAATGTAAAAATGAAATATAAAGTCCACAGATTTAATATTAAAATGACAAGGGATGAGAACAAATTGGAACAATTTTTAAACAGTTTAACCGGAGAAATCGTAGTAATAATTCCTAACGTTGTTTAAAGCTTTCTGGGTTCACCAGATTAATTTTTTGCTGATTGTGGAGAAAGTAAGCTGAATAAAAGAGTTAAAAATGATTAGAATTATTATTGGAACAAAATGCATGGTGATTTTATACCCTAATTACCACTTTCCCTTTAGTCTTTCCCGATTGAAATAATTTGACGGCTTCTATTAACTCTTCAAAATTAAAAACATGTCCTATATAAGGCTTACCGAGATTGAGTGCATTAATTTTATTTAAAAAGTCTTTTAACATTTCAACTCTATCATAAAGCCATATTAGATTGAAGCCCATAACGGATTTATTATTTTCTACAAGCGTTAACCCGTCTACTTTAGGTCTTGTAAGATACTTATAAGCCAGTTTAAAATAATTTGGTCGGAAAGTAGGTGATGAGTAATCTGATAATCCGTAAATTACCATTTTTCCTGTAGGAGCCAATAAATCAAATCCTATTTTCTGAACTTTCCCCCCAATGCTTTCCATTATTAAATTTAGTTCCCTGCCGTTCAGACTTTTTAATAATTCTTCTTTCAGATTATTATTTCTCACTATTATTTTATCGCAACCTTCTATATTTAATAAATTTACTTTTGATGCATTGCCAATAGTACATATAGTGTAAGCAGAATATTTTTTAGCAATTCTGTTAACATAAATTCCAACACCGCCTGCAGCACTATGTATAAGTACGGATTGATTTTTACAAACATTTCCCAAGTGAACAATTGCATAATAAGCCGTCAATGCCTGGACTAAAAAGCCGGCACCTTCTTCAAACGACCAATCATCGGGAATCTTCTGAATATAATTTTGATCGATGTTAAGAAAATTTGTGAAAGCACCGAACCGGATTACCCCCATTACCCTGTCATTTATATCAAAGTCATCAACATTCGGTCCTTTATCGTAAATTATACCCGAGAATTCTAAACCGGGAATAAAATCTTTTTGAGGTGCTGCCTTATATAATCCCATTATTGTAAACACATCGGCAAAGTTTAATCCTATTGCTTTAATCTTTATGCAAACTTCATTCTCAACGGGTTTTTTAAGTTCCTCGGTTACTAGTTTTAATCTCTTTAGTGAGCCGGCTTTGGTAATTCTATATGATTTCCTCTCCATGGAGCACCCCATTAATTATAAAATCAATTCTATCAGATTAAATTAGTAAAATCTTTGATAATTATTTAAATAGTAAATAATAATTTTATAATGGAATTTCAGGGATAGGATTAAGAACGAGGTAATAAAAGAGTATAAACTTATAAATTATTTTGTGCTGTTTTAATAATGAGCGGTAAAAATATTTATTATGAGCTAAGGTAATTATATTCGCACCGATAATTTGCAATTAATTTAAATGAACTTTTATATAATGTTTCTTTAATATATTTTTGATATAATATTTTTAATCAATTATACATTCGGAATTATGAGAACAATTTACTTAAGAAAAGATTATCCTAACTACACTAGAAAAATTTTAATTGATATGGCATACCTGTCATCTCATAAAAAGATAAGACTATTAAAAAATTATTTCGAAGATAACCTATATTTCCCCTTTAATACTGACGGTAGCGAAAATAAAATTCAAAAATATTTTTTAACGCGAGACAAAATTATTTCGGAAGATTCAAATCATTATTATTTCGATTTCCCGTTTAAAGCGAATCAAGTAGAAGATACGGCATTTTAATTATTTAAGTTTTATAAACTGCAAATTTGCTTTCACAAGATCAATTTGATATTTCATAATAGTTGCCGCATTAAATGATTTTGCCAGGCAATTAATTTCTCTAATGTTACAACATTCCAATAAACTCTTTTTAATATTTTTCGATAATGAATTGTTAAATACTTAGCAGCTATTAAAAATGTCTGGTGATACATATTTGATAAATTTAATAATTCCTTATTGACAAACTTAAATTTTATTTAGTATATTAAGACCCAGCTATTAACACTTTTCATGATTAAATTGATTTCTTCGAATGATGTTTATATATGTTGAGTGTCCTCCTTCAGTTAGTTTCACTTCAAGTATTGTATTATGCTGCCAACTATTTTCTTCAGAATTTAAAATTATTTGTTCATTTAAATTAATTAATTGTGCTAAATAATCATTTTGTTCAAAGGAGAAAATTTTATGAAAAAAATTTTACTTTTGAGTATAGCATTTGCCTGTGTTATACTTTATACAACAGCATTTGCTCAGGTTACAAACCTGGAAGTAGATAGTGTCAGCAATAATTTTACAATGGTATCCGGCAATACCATAAGTTGGAGTTATAATATTCCAAATGGGGCAAGTACGCTTGTTGAAATTTATTATGATGTTAACGGAAACGGTCAGATAGATAACGGAGATGTTCTTTGGCAGTCATTTAATCAAATAGACGGAGATACGGTTGGACAAAACGGTCCGCCGGACATGGACGGTTTAGTTAACGGTGCCGTTACATTTTCTTCGCCTGTAGGTATTGCTCCGGGAAAATATGTAATGAGATTTACCGAAAATAATCAAAGTGCAACCATTGCCGGTACAGTTACAGCATTATCTTCACCTACATTTACAATTTCAGGAACCGTTACTCCTCCCGCCGGAAAGAGTGCTGCTAATATTTTTGTAGAAATTCAACGAGAGAACCATCATCAGCCTAATTTTTGGGATGGAATAACTGATGCCAATGGCAATTATTCAATTCAAATGAACGGAGATACTGCCGGCAATCCATGGAGAGCTGATTTGGTGAATAATCCTTTTCCTCCAAACATTGTGACTCCGCAAGTGGATACAATTACGATTGCAGGCAATGTAACTAACGTTAATTTTTCGTTTATTACTACAGTAGCTCAGGTAGACGGAATAGTTGAAGATGAAAATGGCAATGCTATTACAGGTTTAAATGTTGAAATAAATAGTCTTAATAATTCAAATTCATTTTTACAATATAATTCTAATACTAATGCAGACGGTAAATTTCAGATCGGATTAACCAGCAGCGATCTTAATACTAGTCATGCATGGCAAATAACTGCAAATGTTGATAACAATTATGATTCTACCCAAAATCAATTAATGGCAGTAGCCTATATTCCAACTATAAATGCAAGTGACAGCATTTATAAAAAAATGGTTATTTATAATGCTAATTCATACATTACAGGCACATTAAAAATAGATGGAAATGCACCCGGCTTTCCAATGACGGTTGTTGCATATAACAAGGATACAGCGCAAGCTGTTGCAGTTTGTGATGGCTCAACAGGAAATTTTTCTTTGCGGGTATCTGATAAAATTTACAATTATCAAATTTTCCCGATAAATTTTTCCCAAAATTACTTTTATCAAAATGTAATTGCTCATGCAGGTGATTCGGGAATAAATTTAGACCTTAGCACAACTCCTCTTGCTGTTAAACAAAGTTCCAGCGGACTTCCAAAAGACTTTTCATTATCGCAGAATTATCCGAATCCTTTTAACCCCAGCACAGAAATTAAATACTCCCTACCAACTGAAAGCAGCGTTCGAATAATTGTTTATAACTTAATAGGTCAAAAAATATCCGAACTTGTAAACGGAACTCAAACTGCAGGATATCATCAAGTTTCTTTCAATGCAAATAATTTATCTTCGGGTATTTATTTCTACAAAATTATTGCAGCTGCAAAAAATAGTACTAAAGAATTTATTAGTACAAAGAAGATGTTATTGTTGAAATAACTTATTCATGTTTTGAGCAAAATTGATTATTCATAAAAGAGCCGCAGTTCAGCGGCTCTTTCTATAATGAAAAATTTAGTTAATCGAATATTTTAAGTTAAGATTTATTTATCATCTGTACATACTGTTCTTTTTTAAGAGTATCAGAATCGTAATATCTGCTATCTATATTAATCTTATCATATTTATAAATCATCAAACTGTTAATCCCATTTTATCTTGTTATACAACATTTAGAATTTTTTCCAAAATTTTTGAGAAAAAGTCGATACTTTACGGAAATTTTGATATTATAGCCTTTAAATTTTAACAAACATTAAGGCTGTGTTTAATATATCGGAGAAAATTTTATGAAAAAAATTATATTCCCTTTAATTTTATTCTTCTCATTCATTCTATGCTCAACTGCATTTTCTCAATTATCGAATGTTAAAGTCAACAGTTCCGATAGCAGTTTTTCAATAATATCCGGTAATAATTTAAGTTGGAGCTACAATGTTGGTACCCCGGGCGATACAACATTGGTTGAAATCTGGATTGATGTTGACGGCAACGGACATTTAAACACTTCAACCGACGTTTTATGGGCATACTTTAATCAAATTGACGGCGACTCTCTCGGACAAAGCGGCGGCCCGCCTGATATTGACGGTTCTGAAAACGGACAGGTTACATTTAGTTCGCCGATAGGTTTGGCACCCGGTAAATATATTTTGGAATTTAAAAGCAAGGGAACTATTGTCCTTAGAAATGGAACCGTTACAGCACTTAGTTCGCCTGCATTTACAATCTCAGGAAAGATAACAACACCTGCCGGTATAAGTCCTGCAAATATTGTTGTACACTTGGCAGCAAATAATTCTAACGAAGATATATTCTGGACCGGAATTACCAATGCAAACGGGAATTACACAATCGAAATGAATTCGGATACTTCCGGAAATCCATGGAAACTAGAAATCAATAACCGCTTTATATTATGGCCGGCAGTTCAAGCTAACCAGCCTATCTATTTAACCATCGATTCCAGCATATCAACTTCATATTCAAACAATAATTTTACTTTTGATTCGGCTGATGCGGTAATAGACGGCTACGTAAAAGATGGGAATGGAAATCCGGCTATAAGTTATGTAAATATAAATGATCCCAATAACAGAAATTTTTACCGGGAAGTGCAAACCGATACCACCGGTTACTATAGAATCGGTATGTTAACAACCGACGGTTTCCCTTTAACTAATTTAAATATTGGTTTGGATAACGGTGACGATACAACATTACTAAACACATCCGAAATTATACCCTTGGTTAATACTGGAACTAAAATAACCAAGGATTTTTTTGTCTTAAAAGACAACTCAACAATCAGCGGCAGAATTACAATCCAGGGAAATGCGCCTAAATATATGATTGAGGTTTATGCTATGAACTCGGATTCAGGCTCTTCAACAGCCTATACAAATGATAACGGTTACTATACTGTTAAGGTGAGCAATAAAATTTATAACTACACTATTTACTTAGATAACTCTGTAAGCGGATATAATTTTACAAATCCGGTTGCACATCCCGGAGATAAAAACGTTAATATCAACCTTTCAGTAACCGGAATTGAACAAACTAAATCAAGTATGCCTAAAGATTATTCATTATCGCAGAATTATCCGAATCCTTTTAACCCCAGTACAGAAATTAAATACTCTCTACCAAATGAAAGCAGCGTTCGTATAATTGTTTATAATTTAATAGGGCAAAAAATATCCGAACTTGTAAACGGAACTCAGACTGCAGGATATCATGAAGTTACTTTCAATGCAAATAATTTATCTTCGGGAATTTATTTCTACAAAATTGTTGCAAGTGCAAAGAATAGTACTAAAGAATTTATTAGTACAAAGAAGATGTTATTGTTGAAATAACATATTCATGTTAAAAGTAAAATTGATCATTCAAAAAGAGCCGCAGTTTAGCGGCTCTTTCCTTAATGGAAGTACTAATCCTTTGAATCTTTAAATTCAGTTAAGGCCATTTTTTCCAAATTTTGTTTCATTTCTTTGGGAAGAATTACGGAATCGTAATACTTTCCATCTTTACCTTTATCATTCGGGCTCGACATAAACATACCGTTAGCCCCGTTAACTAATTTGAAACCTTTTATAATAATTCCGTCATCGGTTTTAATATCGAAATAAGCAGATGTTTTGCTGCCGGAATCATTACTAAGATGATTCATTCTTACTATTTCCATTTTTACCTCCTAGATTATTTTTTAAAAAAGGATAGCATAATTTTATCTATCCCCTATTGAATTAATGCTTTATGCAAAAGTGTTTGCTCTGCTTTTTTAAAAAAGAAATCATAAGATAATCAGTACTTTGTAAAATTTATTTATGCGATTTATATATAGAAAGCAGTCTACTTTATTAAAAGTACTGAAAATTTATAATATAATTTATATTGAGAGACTTAACGGCAAATATATTTAGACAAAAGTCCCCGTTTTTCTAAATGATAGATTTGTAAAAATCTGTAACTCACTCCCCGGATTAATTTTGCCTTAAAACGAGTGGAAACTGTATTTAAGATAATAAAATTGGTTTAAAATAACCAACAAAAAAAAATAAAAATATAATTTTTTTATAAATAACTTCTAACTACTTACAATAGAAAACCTATTCTGGAAATAGTTAATTCAATTTTTCAAAATATATTGCAAAAGAAGATGCTTAACTTCAAATTAATTTAAGTAGTAACCCTCATTTTTTTAAAAGATTTTAAATCTTTTGGTGCCATTTATTGGCTACTAATGAATCAATAATTTGCTGCGCTCTGTGTCCAAAAATCGGATGATTTTCTTTAGACAACTTATCGGCTAAACTAACGGCAACTTCCGCAGTCGGCTTGTTCTTCCTTTTAGATTCGTTCAGCACTCTTAAGGTAGTTTGATAAATAGAATGTTTCCAATTATATAAGAGATGTTTTTCGATAAAAGGATCGTCATTAATATATCCGTATTGCTCATTGGAACAATTTACAATTCCCATTCTGTTTGTCAGGAAATCGGGTATATATAATATTTCTTTTTTATGCAATTCCTTGCCGTCTCTTTTTGAATCCTCTAATTGATTATTTGCGGCTCCGCAGATTATTTTTGCCTTAATGTACGGAATGGTATTAGGATTTACCACAGCACCTGTAGCGCACGGAGAAATTATATCTGATTCAACCATAAAAATTGAATCATCTGTTCTATTTATTAAATATGATTCCAGATTCTCCCCTTCAAATTCATTATTAGCTATATCAATGTTTTCGGAATAAATATCACAAGCAATAATTTTTTTTACTTTTTCTTGAAATAGAAATTTTATTAATGGCCTGCCTACATTTCCTATCCCCTGAACTGCAACAGTTTTACCTTTTAATGTAGTACCGGAATAAAATTTTAATGCAGCTTTCATTCCTGCAACTACACCTCTTGCGGTAGGTATCGAAGGGTTTCCGCTTCCACCGAGGTTCTGGGGAATACATGTTGTAAATCTTGTATTTGAAAAAATATTGGCCATATCGTAAACATTAGTGCCCACATCTTCGGCGGTTACATAACATCCGTTTAACGAAGTAATAAATTGCCCGTATTGTTTATATATTTCGGCTCGAACACCGAAATTATTTTTATCAATATTAGGATTTCGAGCCATAACACCTTTGCCGCCTCCCCACCATATACCTGCAAGAGCATTTTTGTAGGTCATGCCTTTTGCTAAACGAAGGCCGTCCCGCAAATAATCTTCCATTGTTTGATAGTCCCAATAGCGGACACCTCCGGCAGCCTGGCCGCGATTAGTCCTATGTATAAAAGCGCCGAGAATAGTTTCATATTTTGGAGAAATTTGAAAAAACAAACCTTCATGCGAATTAAAATCCCTTTTATCCGAATACAAAAAATCGGCAATAGATTTCAATAATTTATGTGAAACTGCTACCCTTTTATTTTTTTTATCGTAAACAAAATAAAACCGATTTATTCCGTTCGAATTAAGTAGTCTAACAAATTCGATGGGCGATAACTTAAGCAAATTTAAGGTGTCACTCATAATACAACCCTTAAAATTATTTTTTACTATTATTAATTTATCATTCTATAAGATTGAATAAAAATAATTTTTATAATTATTATTTTATACAATTTATTACAAAATTTAAACTATTTTAAAATTAAATTGAATAAAATTAACTAATGAATCTATACATGTACAAAAAAAATAGAAAAATATTTTATGAATAAGACTAATCTGAATGATTTAATAAGTAAATTGCCTGTAACTCCAGGTATACTCTGGAAAGAAGAATATTTAAATTCAGCTGTTTTAATTCCGCTGGTTTATAAAAATGAAGAATATCATTTTCTTTTTGAAAAGAGATCCGAAAAAATTAGACAAGGCGGGGAAATTTGCTTCCCGGGGGGAGAATTTGATCCTTCAATTGACAAATCATATAAAGATACTGCATTGCGCGAAACAACTGAAGAAGTGGGTATTGACAGAAAATATGTTAATATAATAGGAATTTTAGATACATTAATAGGCCCAACGGGTGTTACCATTGATTCATTCATAGGCGTTATTAACGATATTAATATTATGAATTTAAGTTTTGATAAAAATGAAGTTGAAAAAATTTTCCTTATACCGGTTTCATTTTTTATTAACAATGAGCCTGAAAAATATTTTGTCAGAATGGAAATTCATCCTTCTGAAATTGATAAGAACGGAGATAAAATTGACACTCTACCTGTAAAAGATTTGCAGTTACCTGATAGATATTCAAAGCCCTGGCGCGGAAGAAAACATAAAATTCTTGTTTACAAAACATCCGGGGAAGTTATTTGGGGTATAACAGCGGTATTAATTTATGAAATAATAAAAAGATTAAAATAGATAAAACACCGTAAAGGATAATTATCTAACTTTTTATCTTTGTCTTTATGATATAATTAACTCTTTTTATCCTTTCTTTTATCGGTGGATGGGTTGAAAAATAATTATATTGAGATTTTTCAGTATGTAAATCAGCTAATTTCTCAAAAAAACTAATTGAGGCTTGATAGTTGAATCCTGCAGCATACATTAATATAACTCCGAATGAATCTGCTTCAAACTCCTGATCTCTTGAATAGCCTTTTTGCATTAAATTATTTAATGTCCTAACCGCCAAACTTCCGACAAGCCCGCCTGGTTTACTAACCATCGAAAAGAAATTTAATGATGAATTTGCAATAGTACGATTAAAAATATGCCATCTTACAATATGTCCGATTTCATGACCAAGCACAAAGGCTATTTCATCATCATTTAAATTACAAAGTTTTAAGATAGAACTTGTTGTGAAAATAAATCCGCCGGGAAGAGCGAAAGCATTAACATCATTGGAGATTATTGAACTAAAATTAAATTTTCTATATCTATTTTTAACCTTGTTAGTTAATTGCAGACCTATTTTATCTAATAACTTCTGAATATCAGGTGAAGGATCCACGCTATTCATTTGCTTAACTTTCACGGCTATTTCTTTCCCGACATAATATTCCGCATTTATTGCTTCTTCT
>Ga0307441_1000292_pt1 | contig 19099 bp, 17 predicted proteins | sample SalMarWE160420MG_FD_202149 | JGI IMG/M metagenome (GOLD analysis project Ga0307441, IMG submission 202149) | Salt marsh sediment microbial communities from the Plum Island Ecosystem LTER, Massachusetts, United States - WE1604-20 | ecosystem: Environmental > Aquatic > Marine > Intertidal zone >... | reverse complement strand
GACGTCGGGCGGCTCCGCATCCCGCCACCGGAGGATCCGTGCTCGAGACCATCCGCGATCTGTCGACCTACGTAGGCCGCCACCGGCGGGCCTACCTGATCGGTGCGGCGATGATGGTCGTCAACGCTTTCTTCGCCACGCTGACGCCCATCATTCCCGGTATGGCCATCGACGCGCTGAAGCAGGGCACGATGACCCTGCCGCGCATGTGGCTCTACGTGGGGGCCTTGCTCGGGACGGCCCTGGCGAGCGGGCTGGCCATGATCGTGGTGCGGCGGACGCTGCTGGGGGCGAGCTGGGAGATCCAGTTCGACTTGCGGCACGACCTGTTCCGACACTTCGCCCGACTCGACGCCGATTACTACGACAACCACCGCGTAGGTGACCTGATGGCCCGGCTCACCGCCGACCTGAACGCCGTACGCATGCTGGTGGGCGTCGGCGCCTTCCAGGCCACCAGCATCGTGCTCATCCTGGGCTTCACGTTGACGCGCATGGCCCGGCTCAGCCCTCACCTCACGATCCTCACGGCTGCGATCATGCCACTGATCTCCTTGACATTCTTTCTGTTCATGCGCATCATCCACCGCCGCTACCAGCGCGTGCAGGAGCAGTTCAGCGACGTGTCGGCGATGGCGCAGGAGAACTTCGACGGCATGCGCGTGGTCAAGGGCTTCGGCATCGAAGACCGCCACCGCAAGACGTTCCGGCGCCTCAACGACGAGTACATCCGGCGCTACCTGGCGCTGACTCGCATCGACGGTCCGCTCAGCCCGCTGATGGAGACGCTCTTCGGCTTCACGGTGGCGGTGATGCTGCTGTTCGGCGGCCGCTACGTGCTTGGCGTCGGCGGGAACCTGACCATCGGCCAGTTCTCCAGCTTCGTGTTCCTGTTCAACGGCGTCCAGTGGCCGCTCATCGCCCTCGGCTGGGTCGCCAACATCGCCCAGCGCGGCTCCACCTCATGGCACCGGCTCCGCGAGATCCTCGACAGCCGCCCGGCGGTGAGCGATGGGCCGCACACCGACTACCGCCTGACGGAGGTGCGGGGCGACGTCGAGTTCCGCCACGTCAGCATCACCTTCGACGGCGTGCCTGCGCTTCAGGACGTCAGCTTCAAGCTGCGCGCCGGCGAGAGCCTGGGCATCACCGGCCGCACCGGCGCCGGCAAGACGCTGATCGCCAGCCTCGTCGCGCGCTTGCTGGACCCCGACGAGGGAGAGATAAGGCTGGACGGCGTCGACATCAAGCGCTTCCCGGTGGCCGTGGTCAGGCGCTTCGTCGGCCTGGTGCCTCAGGAACCCTTCCTGTTCAGCGACACCATCGCAGACAACATCGCCTACGGCGTCCCCGAGGCCGATGCGGCCGAGCTGATGCCACGCGTGCGGCGCGCGGCCGAGCTCGCGCAGCTCGACGGCGACGTGGCCGGCTTCCCCCTCGGGTTCGAAACGCGCCTGGGCGAGCGCGGCGTGACGCTTTCGGGAGGGCAGCGCCAGCGCACGGCCATCGCGCGGGCCATCGTGCGGGACCCTCCGCTGCTCGTCTTCGACGATGCCCTGTCGGCGGTCGACACGCAGACCGAAGCGCGCATCCTCGAGGGGCTCGAGGAGGTGCAGCGTGGACGCACCACGCTGATCATCGCCCACCGCATCAGCGCGTTCCAGCACTGCGACCGCGTGCTCGTTCTGGAGCGCGGCCGCATCAGCGAGGAGGGCACGCACGAAGAGCTGCTGGCCCGTGACGGCTGGTACGCCGACATGCACCGCCGCCAGCAACTCGAGGCCGACCTGGAGGCCGCCTGATGGCTGCGCTCGACAACGCCCGGCGGCCACGCGCCGTGACCGACATGGACCTGCCGGGCTACTCGGTGGACGCGGCGAAGGCCGAGTTCAAGCGCCGACGCCGCGCCAACCTGGCGCGCATGCGGGCGGAAAGCAAGCTCGACGAAGATGGTGAGGCCTTCGAGAAGGCCTTCGACTGGCAGATCATGCTGCGGCTGCTGGGCTACCTGCGGCCCTATCGGCTGCAGCTCGGCGTCGCGGTGGGCCTGCTGCTCCTGTACAGCGCCCTGACCCCCGCCTTCCCCACGCTGCTGGCGCAGGCCGTCGACCGCTACATCATCGCGGACAAGGCCCCCTTCAACGGCTTCAGTGTCGACCAGCGCCTGCATGGCTTGACCGTGATCGTGCTCATCTACTTCGGCCTGCGGCTGGTCAACTTCGCTCTGCGCTACGGCTACACCTACCTGGTGGAGTGGCTCGGTCAGCACATCATCTACGACATCCGGCGCGAGGTCTTCGGGAAGATCCAGCGGCTCCACATGGGCTTCTTCGACCGCACGCCGGTCGGGCGGCTGATCACCCGCATCACCAGCGACGTCGAAGCCGTTCAGACGTTGATGACCGACGGTGTCGTGGGGCTGGTCGCCGACGTCGGCATGGTTGCCGGCCTGCTGGTCTACATGTTCTCGATCAACTGGCGGCTGGCGCTCATCACCCTGACCGTGATGCCCGTGCTGTTCTTCATCCTCAACCTCCTCAGGCGGCGCATCCGCGACGCCTATCGGGCGGTACGGCTGCGGACGTCGCGCTCCAACGCCTACCTGGCCGAGAACCTCAGCGGCATGCGGACGGTGCAGCTGTTCAATCGCGAGGCCCGCAACGGCCGTGCGTTCGACACCATCAACCTGGGTCTTCTCGACGCCTACGCCGAGCAGATCCGCTGGTTCAGCCTGTTCTGGCCAACGGTCAACACGCTCGCCGCGGCCTCCATGGCCCTGATCCTGTACTACGGCGCGCTCGAGATCGTCGGGCCGGGGCTCTCCGGTACCGTCACCATCGGCGTGCTGATTGCCTACATCCAGTTCTCGAACATGTTCTTCCGGCCCCTCCAGGACCTGTCGGACAAGTTCAACATCATGCAGGCCGCCATGGCGTCCTCCGAGCGCATCTTCGGTCTCATCGACACGCCCGAGCAGATCGTCAACCGTCCAGACGCCAGGCACTTCGAGACGGCATTCACGGGTGAGGTGGCGTTCGACCACGTGTCCTTCGCCTATGAGGGCGAGGACTGGGTGCTCGAGGACGTGGACTTCACGATCCGCCCCGGCGAGTCGGTGGCGTTCGTGGGCCACACCGGGGCCGGCAAGACCACTGTCATCAGCCTGATCAGCCGCTTCTACGACGTGCAGCGGGGCGCCGTGCGCATCGACGGCCGAGACGTGCGCGAGTACGACCAGGTGGCGTTGAGGCAGCACATCGGTATCGTGCTCCAGGATCCGTTCTTGTTCAGCGGCACCGTCCGCAGCAATATCACCCTGGGCAACGACAGCATCCCGCCGGAGCAGGTCGAGCAGGCCGCGCGATTCGTGAACGCCCACGGCTTCATCTCGCGGCTGCCACAGGGCTACGACACGCCGGTGCGCGAGCGCGGCGCGGGCTTCTCGACCGGGCAGAAGCAACTCATCGCCTTCGCCCGTGCACTGGTCCAGAACCCCGACATCCTGCTGGTCCTGGACGAGGCCACCGCCAACATCGACACCGAGACCGAGGAGCTCATCCAGGACGCCCTCAAGAAGCTGATGGAGGGACGCACCAGCATCGTCATCGCGCACCGACTGTCGACCATCCAGGATGTCGACCGCATCATGGTCATGCGCAAGGGGCACCTCATCGAGGAGGGCAGCCACCAGGAGCTGGTCAAGCAGGACGGCTACTACCGCAAGCTCTACGAGCTGCAGTATCGCGACCAACCCGGCGCCGGCTGAGCGTCGGCGCGCCCGCGCCGCCGCGCCACGCCCGCGCCCGACGACACCGCGCCGTCACCGGCGACGCTACGTGTCCATCCGCCGGCGGCGTCCGCCACGCGCCGCTACAGCCCGACGAACAGGTCGTCGACGGGCGGCTCGGGGAAGGCGCCGCGCACGCCACCGAGGGTGAAGGCCTCCCAGCTCATGAAGGAGCGCCACGCCTCCGGCTCGCCGTCGCGGCCCGCGAAGCTCGAGTTCGGCCCCACCTGGCTGCGGTGCGAGCGGATGGCACGCTCCTTCGCCTCGAGCCAGGGGCCCACGTCGAGCACCGCCGCGAACGAGTCCTCGCTCACGGCGTAGCGGGCGGGATCGAGGCCGGCCATGGGGCCGCCGCGCCGCCGGGCCTGCAGCTCGCGCATGCGCTCGAGCGGCATGGCGTTGAAGTACAGTCGCCGCGGCGGCTCGGCGACCACGTTGCCCGCCGACCAGAAGGCCGCGGTGGCGGCGCGCTGGGTGCGGAGGTGGTCGATGTGGCCGTAGGCGCCGTGCGGGTCGAAGGTGAGCATCACCCGCGGCTGCAACCGGATCACCCACGGCAGAAGGGCCTCCTCGATCTCGAACTCGTCGACGTTCATGAGCGCCTGCGGGTCGTCATGGCGGGTGCGCTCGTGCCGGCCCGAGTCGTGGAAGCCGAGGAAGATCGGATCGTGGATGCCAAGCGCGCGGCAGGCGTCGCGAAGCTCCTCCTCGCGCAGGGCCCCGACATCAACGCCCGGATCGATGTCAGGGTCGGTGATCTTGCCCGATTCGCCGCGCGTCGTGCAGATCAGGTGGACGTTCACGCCCGCGGCCGCGTAGCGGGCAAGGGTGCCTCCGGTGCCAAAGGCTTCGTCATCGGGATGGGCGTAGATGGCGAGTAGCGTCATGCCCAATCCTACGGCGGTGCGGCTGCCAGAGGGGGCCGGCAACCCACGCAGGCCGCGTCCGTCGCGTTTCGGGCGGGCCCGTCGCAGCCGCGCCCGCAGCGCATGCGAGCGTTCCTCATAATCCTCACAAAGGCTTCAATAGCGCCTCAGGCCGCGGCGCTACAGTGCGAAGTGAAGGGCAACGTCGTAACACCTCCTAGAGACACGTGACCCCTCCACGAAAGGCCGGACCGCCCTCGCCGGCCTTTCATTTTTGTGTGGCGCCTTACTGCTTGAGCACCTTCACGCGGTAGAAGAAGGGGATCTCCTGACCCGGCTCCATGGACGAAAGCACCGTCCAGCGCACATTCGTGTAGCTGGTCGGCTCCGCCACCTTGCGGTCGGCACCGGTTCCCGTCAGCACGGGCGGCTTGGAGAACGTCTTGCCGCCGTCCGCTGAGAACTCGGTCAGCAGCGTGCTGCTCGACGGGGTAGCCGAGTTCGGGACGTACTGCATGCCATTGGGCACGGGCGTGCTGATCTGCACCACCCCGCTCGGCAGGGTGGTGTTCGACACGTTCTTCGCGAAGAGCCGGTACTCCACGATCTGACCGGGGCGGGCGCTGTCCGCCTTGGTGAGCTTCTCGCTCTTGGAGCCGTCCTTGTTGGTGACCTCGCTGACGATGTAGATCTCGGTGCGGAGCTGGATCGGGTTGCTGGTCGCCGACGGGGTGCCGCCGGGCTGGGCATTGTTGTTCTGAGCCAGCACGGGCGTAACGGCCACCACCGCGAGCAGCGCGGTCACCACGGGCAGGGCGTACCATCGAGGTGTCATCGCCCAACGATACCAGGGGATCGTGACGCTGTCTTGAAAGCTGGTTCAAGGAACGGCCAAGCCGCCCGGCACCCGCCGGCGCAGGCGCCTCAAGGGGCGGCGCCGGACTCCGGTGCGCCCCCCGGTGGCGCGGCCGGCTGCGCCGTAGCGGGCCCCGGCTCGCCCGTGGCCAGGCCGCCGTCCACGGCGGAACCTGCGAACGAAACGTAGGGACGGGCCTGGGCCACGCCGTTCGCGGCGGCCGCCTTGAACCACCTGAGCGCGCCCGTGAAGTCCTGGGGAACGCCGTTGCCGTGGAAGAGCGCGAGCGCGTACTGGAACTGCCCGGGACCGTACCCCTCCTCGGCCGCCGCCTTGAACAGGCTCACCGCCTGCTCCGGATCGCGTGCCACGCCCATGCCCCGCACGTAGAGCCGGCCGAGCTCGACCTGCGCCTGGGGGTAGCCTTGGTCGGCTGCGCGCTGGTACCAGGCGGCGGCATCATGGTTGCTCCAGGGCCGACCCTGGCCATTCTCGGCCATGTAGCCGAGCATGTACTGGGCGCGCGCGTTGCCGGCCTCGGCGAGCGGCGTCCACACCCGGGAGGCCTGCGCAAAATCGCCGTTGCCGTAGGCCTGCATGCCGGCCTCGACGGTGTCCCCCGTGTCCGAGCCGGCCGGATGCAGGCCGTTCAGGAGCTGAAGCGCCACCAGCAGCGCGAGCGCCGCCGCGAAGCCGATCAGCAGGTACACGCGCACATCCGGTCTGCGTCCTCGAGGCGACGTCGTGCTGGCAGGCGGGCCGGTCTCCGGGACGCGCTCGCCGGCGGCCGCGGGGGCGACGTCATCGTCGGCCGCGTCGCCTTCGGCCAGCACGGCAGTGGCCGGCCCCTCCACGAGAGCGGTCCGCTCGGGCTCGGCGTGGGGCGAAGGCACCCAGCGGGTCGAGGACAAGAACACATTGGCAGGCGGAGTCTCGTGCCCGTCCCCGGGCCGCGGCCAGGCGGCGGTCTCGCGCTCGGCCTCGAGCCGACGCCTCGGCAGCCGCCCGGCCGGCGCGTCGGCCGGACGCACCGACACGGCCACACCCGCGTCCCTGAACGCCCGCGCGATGAGGTCCGCCTTCTCCTCCAGGACCGGCTTGGTCACCGGCCCGATGCGACCGGACAAGAGCTTGCGCACGCGCTTGGCGTCCATGGCAAAGCGCTCCGCGATGCGCTCGGCAATCTCGTCGACGAGCTCGCCGGCCACCGGTTCCCTGACCTCGACCACGAATCGCGTCTGAGCCATGATGCCCGCCCCCGTGACGAAGGCCATTGTAAACGGCATCCGGCAGGTTCCGTAGTCTGCTATTGCGCTTTCTGCCGCTGGACACGGGGTGCACGGCCTCCTCCAAACACCGGGCGGAGGCGGCGTTGGGGCACGGCGGGATCGGCGGGCGGCGCCCGGATGATATCCTCGACATACCCATGAAGCTGCTCCTGACGATCGTTCAGGACGCCGATGCCGCCCGCCTCCAGGAGGCTTTGAGCGAGCAGGGGCTGCAGTCCACCAAGCTGGCATCGACCGGCGGGTTCCTGCGCGAAGGCAACACCACGCTGCTCATCGGCGTGGAGACGGCCGATCTCGAGGGCGTCAAGGGGATCGTCGCCGCGACCTGCCGCGAGCGCACCAAGGTGATGAGCGCGACCTCACCGGTCAACCCGCTCGAAGGCGTGATCACCAACCCGCCGCTGGAGGTGCCGGTGGGCGGTGCCATCGTGTTCGTGCTCAGCGTCGACGAGTTCCTGCGTTTGTAACGGCTCGCGCGACCGTGAACAGGCGCGTGGCGAAGGCGACGCACACGCCCGCGCCGGCACGCGATCGCGCCCCCGGCTCAGCCTCGGGTGCCGAGCGCGCGGAGGTCCAGTGCCCTCAGCTCGCGGAAGCGGAAGGCGAACGCCAGGGCCAGCCCCCCGCTGACCGCCGCGGCCGCGAAGATCGCGGAGTAGCCGAGGAGCGGCAGCACAGCACCGGCCAACACGGGCGCCAGGCTCGGGGCGGTGAGGAAGGTGTTCGTGAGCCCTACGTAGAGCGTCCGCTCCTCCTCGGGAGCGACCGCGTACAGCAGGTTCCAGGCAGCGATGCCGACGCTGGAGTTCCCGGCGGCGGAGAACGCGAACACCAGCATGAACGGGTGCCAGCTGGGGGCGAGCAAGGCGGTGACCGGCGCCGCCAACAGCAGCACGATGCCGATCTGGAGGACTGTCACGTTCCGGGCGCGGTTGGCGGGGACGCGGAATACGAAGTTGGCGCCGATGGCGGCGAACGTGGCGATGATGACGTAGGTCCCCAGTTCCCGTGGGGGCGCGCCCAGCACGTGGATCGCGTACACGGCATAGAAGGGGTCGGCAAGCTGCAGCAGCAGGCCCAGCATACGTACCCGCAAAAAACGTCGCAGGCTCGCGTCGCGCGCCAGAACGCCCGGAATCCCGCCGATCATGGCCAGGAACGGCTGGCGCAAGGCAGGCTTGCCCGCAGGCTCGCGCACCATGCTGAACGACAGGTAGGACACGCCCGCAAGTACCGTGCCGAGCAGGAACACCATGCCGAAGTTGCGCGGGAAAGGCGTGGCACCCGCGAGGATGTGTCGAAGCACCAGCCCTGCCAACAGCGCGAGCGCGCCGCCGACCGCGTTGCGCAGAGCCCAGAACGTACCCAGCCGGAAATGCGGCACGACCTTGGCGGTGACGTCCGCGAACGGCACGCCCGTCACCCCGCCGGCCACGGCGTTGACCGCGATCATGGCGAGGACCACCAGCGCAACGGCGCCCATGTGGTCACCCAGCACCATGACGGACGCCGTCATGGTCCCCCAGGCCAGCACCCGGACCAGCGACATGCGCCGGTACCAGGGCATCTTGAGCGGTTGCGGCGCCAGCCGGTGAGCCACGAACAGTTGCGGGAGGTACCAGCCGCCGACGGTCAACGCGGGAACCAGGCCGATCACCGAGCCGGGCGCCCCCAGGGCGGCGAGGAACGGTGCCAGCACGAGGGTGGGATGGAAGAACGCCTGCGAGCCGTTGATGAAGATGCCGTTGTAGACGCCGAGCCAGAAATTGCGATCCGGCCTCGACGTCCCCTGCATGAGCGCCATCGTACGCCGCCGCCGGCCCGCCCGGGCCCATGCCTGGCGCGCAACGCCGGCGTGTCGCTCACCGGTGCGGCCGCGCCGCGCCGGGGCGCACCGGCAGCCGCGTTCTACCGGGCCGCCGGGCTGACCACGTGCGGAGGGGCGCACGCCCCGTCTTGTCACCGCCCCGGCTGTCGGCGTGGCTCCTGCGAACGATCGGAAGAACGCTTTGCAGGACGCATGTCTCTAGCCCCACCAGCGAAGTGTGCGGATACTCGACCCAAGGAGAGCCCTGCTCGTCGTTGAGGGAGAGGAGAAGCCATGCCCGTCTCCGTCCACCGCGTCCGCTACTACTACGCGACCCTCGCAGAGATCCCCGGACAGACGTACGGCGTGTTGTCGCAGCTTGCAGCCTGCGGCGTGAATCTGCTGGCCTTCACGGCGGCGCCGGTGGGGCCGACGCACGTACAGTGGTCACTCTTCCCCGCCGACACCAAGGAGTTCGAGGCCGTGGCCCACGACATCGGCCTGCCGGTCTCCGCCGTGCAGGACGCGCTTCTGGTCCAGGGCGACGACCGCCTCGGAGCGCTCGCCGAGCTGCACGAGAGGCTGTCTACGGCGAAGGTCGACGTCTACGCCACCAGCGGCGTGACGACCGGAGGCGGCCGCTTCGGCTACGTGATCTACGTCAAGCCCGACCAGGTGGACCGCGCCGCCGATGCGCTCCACGCCGTGGCGACCTGAGGCCGGGAGCGCGCCAGACAGCTGTCCACGGCCGCCGCTGTGAACGCGAAGATTGCGCCGTGGACGCAACCTTTGCCTCATGCGCTTCGTTGACAAGGCGCCGCGCGAACCCGTACACTACAGCTCGCTCGGGGCTGTGGCGCAGTTGGGAGCGCGCCTGAATCGCACTCAGGAGGTCAGGGGTTCGAATCCCCTCAGCTCCACCAAACATTCCTCGGGATAGGGACGCGGCCGGCGTGGGCCGCGTCCCGCTTGAGTGGGACCGCAGGTCCGCCAACTCACCGTTCTGTGTTGCCGAACGACGCGCGCGCCCTGCGGCCAGGCTCGGAACGCCCTGCTGGACGCCGTCCAGGCGATTCTTTCCGCTCGCCGTGGACCTCACCCCCTCGGCCTGCAGCGCATCTGGTAGGCTGGCGCCACGAGCTCGGAGTTGAGCTGCCAGGGTCACGCCGTGAGCGCACTGCGCAGGCGTCGTGAGTGCTGGGGGTGCGCCAACCGGTCGCACGTGGCATGCCGGGAGGTCCGGAGACAGCATGCCATTGCGTCTTCTCGAAGGGAGTCGGGCTATGGGATTGCGGCGTGGGTTGGGGTTGGCCGGTGTGATCGGTGCGCTGGCCCTGGTGCTGGCGAGTTGTGCGCAGCCGAACTCGGGGGCGGGCGCGCTGGGCACGCAGGCGGTGCCCGCAGGGCACGGGAACGCGTTGGGGCTTCACCCAGCGGGGCCGGCGAGCGCACCGGTGTGTCCCGGGCCGATCGCCAGGGGCAACGCGGGGTGCACCTCACGGGTGATCGTGACCAAGGGCGGCAAGCCGGCCACGAACACGAACCCGCAGGGGTACACGCCCTTCCAGATCCGGCATGCGTACGGCTTCGACCAGCTTTCCGCCACCGGGAGCAACACGACGATCGCGGTGGTGGACGCGTACGACGACCCGAACGCGCGGGCGGACCTGGACGCGTTCAAGTCGGCGTTCAGCGACAACGCGCCGTTCTCCGGCACGTCGCTGACGTCCGACTGCCCGTTCACCAAGGTGAACCAGGCGGGCCAGGCGGGCAACTACCCGAAGAAGGACAGCGGCTGGGCGTTGGAGATCTCCCTGGACGTGCAGTGGGCGTGCGCCATCGCTCCGAGCGCGAACATCCTGCTGGTGGAGGCCAACAGCAGCTCCTTCAGCGACCTCCTGGCGGCCGTGGACGAGGCGGTCAGGCTGGGCGCGAACGTGGTGTCGATGAGCTGGGGCGGCAGCGAGTCCTCGAGCGAGACGAGCTACGACAGCGCGTTCGCCGCGTCCGGCGTGACCTTCACCGCGTCGTCGGGGGATAGCGGCACGGGCGTCATCTACCCGGCGGCATCCCCGTACGTCGTGGGCGTCGGCGGCACCACCCTCTTGCTCGACGGGAGCGGGAACCCGGTGAGCGGCGCCAGCGAAACGGCCTGGAGCGGGAGCGGCGGCGGCATCAGCGCGGTCGAGCCCCCACCGGCCTACCAGTCGACCCTCTCGGGGGCCGCCAACGGCGGCGCGAGCTTGCCGGCGAGCGGCCGCGGCGTGCCGGACGTGGCCTACGACGCCGACCCCAGCACGGGCTTCTCCGTGTACGACAGCACCACCTATCAGGGCACGTCCGGCTGGTTCGTCGTCGGCGGCACCAGCGCGGGCTCGCCACAGTGGGCGGCTCTGTACGCCCTTGCCGATGCCGGGCGCAGCGCCTCACTGAGCGGCACGACCAGCGCCTCCTCGGGCCTCACGTCGCCGACGTACGCGCTCGCCGGCTCCAGCTACCAGAGCGACTTCACCGACATCACCTCGGGCAACAACTGCACGTCGTCGGGCCCCAAGCACGGGCCGCACGCCGGCGGCGGTACGAGCGGCAGCAGCCCGTGTCAGACGACCATGGGCTACGATTTCGTCACCGGACTCGGCAGCCCCGTCGCGAACGCCCTGGTGCCGGCCCTCGTCGGGATCGGGAACTAGCCTCACGCGCAGCGGGCAGACCGCAGCGACAGCCATGGTGCCGAGGACGCGTTGCGCGTCCTCGGCACCATCCCGATCGGCGCGCCGCTCGAGCGCAGGGGCTGTCGGGGACCGCGCTACGTGCCGCGGTCGTACCAGCTTCGCCAGATCCAGCGGTAGACCGGGATCCAGCGCGGAATCCGGTTGAGCACCGGCACGAACGGCAGGAAGAGCGGCACCAGCACCAATGCCACGAGCACGATCACAACCACCTGGAGGTCGCCGTTGGCCGAGTGGACCATCGGCGGCACCTGGTACAGGAACGTGTACGGCCACAGCCACCAGGCGCCGGGGTAGGGTCCGGTCTCGTGACTGATGCCCCAGCTGTCGCCCCTCATGTTGAGCGAGCCTGCGACGGCGTGATCCACCGGCCCCTGGAAGAACAGCAGCGCGCGGGTCGGGTTCAAGGCGTAGGGCTGCCGGCCGCTTGCCTCCAGCGCCCCCGCGAGCAGCCCGGACCGGCCCAGCTCGAGCATCCCGTTCATCAGCTCGGGAACGGGGCCGTAGGCACCCGAAGGAACGACGATCCGGCCCCCCGACACCGAGGCCTTGCCCAGGGCCTTCAGATAGGCACGCGCCCAGGCGTGCTGCTGCCCGGCACCGGCTGCTTCGAATGCCTTCAGCGGCGCAACCAGCGACGGATCGAGGGCGGACGCCCGCTGCAGCGGCGCCAGCACCAGGTCTCGTGCGGGACGGATGGGATCGCTGACGCCAAACCAGTTGGCGGGGGCTACGCCGAGCACGCGCTGCGCGCCGGCGCGATCGGTTGTGTACGGCGGGCCGTAACCATTCAGATCGCTCTGGCCGGCCAGCATCCTGGCCGCCGTGCGAACCAGGGCAAGCGGCTGCACACGCGCAACGTCGGAGGCGCGCACGGTGGGGTAGTCGGGCGACCCGAAGAGCGCCGCCAGCACCACCACCAGCACAGACACCAGGCCCAGCACCAGCACGCCCTCCAGGAGCAGGTCATACGGCTTGGTGGGGATGCCACGCAGCGTCTGCTCGGAGCGGACGCTCACCGAGCGCCTTCGCCGGCCTTCTCCCCGCGCAGCGTCAGCGGTCGCACCGGCCCATCGCGGCGGATGAGGATCAGGTGCACGCCGACGAGCGCGACGATGACCAGCGGCAGCACCACCACGTGGAGCGTCAGCACCTGCCCGAGGTTCATCGGATTGAAGATGCTTCCGCCTCCCGCGGCGTTTATGGCGTCCTTGGACTGCACCGCGATCCACTGCGAGTCGAAGTTGGTCTGCGCCAGGTATCCGGTCAGGCCCGCGAACAGCGCAACGAAGAACGCCAGCATGCCCGCGGCCCAGGTCGGCCAGCGGCCGTCGCGCCAGGCTGCCATGAAGAACTTCGTGAAGATGTGGAGCGCCAGCGCCGCGAAGAACACCTGGACGCCCCAGAAGTGGAGCGCGTTGAAGAAGCGACCCACGGGCTCGTCGTGGTACCACGACGGCCCGAACGCCGCCAGAACGATGCCGCTGGCGATGAGCTCGACGAGGGCCATGAGCGCGCCGGCACCGAAGAGGTAGGCCAGCGAGTCGACGTAGACCGGCATTCGCGTCGGGAGCGCGTCTTCAAGCGTGAGGTTGCGCTGCAGGACGCGCTGGAAGCGCCTGGTCAGGTTCATCGCTCGTCCTCCTCGGACGACTCGAGGAACCTTGGCAACCTGAGCCAGGCAGCGAGGAGAAAGGTGATGTCGACCAGGCCCCAGGCCACGATGTTGGGCAGGGCCAGGTCGAACACGCCAAACACCACGTGGGGCACGGCGGGCAGGAGCTGTGTGGGGAGATATTCCACGGTGCCACCTCCTTGCCAGTGGGCACGGCGCGCGTCGCGAGCGGCCGCCGCCCGCAAGGCTAGTTCCGACAGCTTCGCGGAGGATGAGCGACCCGTGGCAAGCATGAGCCGCGCCGTCGCGCCGCTGCCCATCCCTCGGCCTGCCCCGCGACGGGGCCGCTGGCCGCGGCCGCCGGCTTCCCCGCGGCACGTCGCGCGCCGGTCTCAGCCACGCGCTCGGCGTGGCGCCGATCTGGGCCGAGGACAGCCGAACAACGTGCCGTGGGCGGCTCGAAGGCGGTAGCATTGGGCCGCTGTGACGCTGCTCCTCAGTCTCTTCGCTTCCGGTGCGGTCGCAGGCACATTGGGGGCGTTGTTGGGCCTGGGCGGCGGCATCTTCCTGGTCCCGGTGCTCACGCTGCTGTTCCACCTGCCGGTGCGCGTTGCGGTGGGAACGAGCCTGGTGTGCGTGATCGCGACGTCGGCCGGCGTCGCCGCCCTGTCGAGCGAGGAAGGCGGGGCCGACGTGCCGCTGGCGCTGCGGCTCGAGATCGCCACAGCCGCCGGCGCCGTGATCGGCGGCGTGGTGGGGGCGTTCGTGCCGGCTCGCGTGCTGAGCTTCGTGTTCGCCGCGGTGGTCTTCGGGACGGCCGCCTACACCCTGTACAAGGCCGCCGGACGCGCCGAGGTGATGTACAGCCGCGACTACACGCCCAGGAACTGGGTGCCCGGCTTCAGCGTGGCGAGCCTGGCAGGCGTCGTCTCGGGCCTGCTGGGCGTCGGTGGCGGCTTCATCAAGGTGCCGACGATGTACGCCATCATGGGCGTCCCGCTGGGCGTGGCGACCGCGACCAGCAACTTCATGGTGGGGATCACCGCGGCCGCCAGCGTGTTCGTGTACCTGGGCCGCGGCGACGTGCGGCCGCTCGTCACCGTCGCGACCGCCGGCGGGGTGTTCCTGGGGGCAGCCCTCGGCACCATCGTCCAGGGTCGCCTCAAGGTGTCGTGGCTGCGCTGGGGGCTGGTGCTGCTCATGCTCGTCATCGGCGTGCAGATGCTGCTGAAGGGTTTCTGAACGCGGTGGCCGCCGGCGAGCACCGCGACCCCGCAGGCATGGACGCCATGATGCGGCGCGTGTCGCGATTGCTGTCGGCGTTCGGCCTGGCGCTCATGGCCGCCGGACTCGTCCTCGCCCTCGTCCAGGGGCACGCCGCGGCCGACCCGCTGCGGCTGGGGCTGCAACTGCGTTCGCACCGGCTGATGCTCCTCGGCATCGGCGTGCTGGCGGTGCTGCCTGGCGTGCGTGTGCTGGTGGCGATGTCGTACTACACGGCCGCCAGGCGCCTCGCCGAAGCGCTGGTGGCGCTGGTGGTGGTGCTGGAGCTGGTCGCCTCGATGGTGGCGAAAGGCTGAGCGCTCCGACAGCCAGAGCGCACCCTCGCCCCGGCCACGACGGCGGCCGCCGCTCGGTACGCGGCCGCTCTCACGGCCGATCGCGGCCTGCACGCACCGGCGCCCACGCAGGCCCCGCGGCAGAGGCCACGCCCCGGCAGCTCCCGCGAACGCCCCTCCGAGATGTCCCGAAACTGGCAAATGTCCCGTCCCTGTCGGAGGTTCTTCCTACACGACTGTCAGACTTTCGCGGATGCAATCGCGCGCTCACGCGCCTAGGCTGCGGGCGACCCCGGCAGGAGCACCCGGCCCCTTGCGCCCAGGCGCGGCGGCCATGCGGGCGCATGCCCGCAGGAGGTGACGGCACATGCAGGGAACGCTGGAGTCTGCCAGGGGTTTCGACATCATCACCAAGGACGACGTTCGCGGCGCGCGCCCGAACCTCGGCGACTACGACACCGTGGCGCCGGCGTTCCGCTGGGAATCCGTGCGGAGGCAGCTCGAGGGGTTGCCTCATGGGGGCGGACTCAACATCGCGCACGAGACGGTGGACCGCCACGCACGCGGAGCCGCCGCCGCGCGCATCGCGCTGCGCTGGCTGGGCCGCTCGGGCGAGGTGCGCGAGTTCAGCTATGCGGACCTCGCCGCCGAGACCTCACGCTTCGCCAACGTCCTCCAGAAGCTGGGCATCGGCAAGGGCGACCGCGTGTTCGGGCTGATGGGGCGCGTGCCCGAGCTCTACATTGCCGCCCTGGGCACGCTGAAGGCAGGGGCGGTGTTCTGCCCGCTGTTCTCGGCGTTCGGCCCCGACCCCATCAAGCAGCGCCTGCAGATCGGCGAGGGGCGCGTGCTGGTCACCACGCCAAGCCTCTACAAGCGCAAGGTCGAGGAGCTCCGGGGCGACCTTCCCGACCTCGAGACGGTGCTGCTGGTCGGCGACAAGGACGAACCCACGGCGGTTCCCGACACGCGCGACTACCGCGAGCTGATGGCGGCCGCGCCGACATCGTTCGTCATCCCACCTACCGACCCCGAGGACATGGCGCTGCTGCACTTCACGAGCGGCACCACGGGCACCCCCAAGGGCGCCGTGCACGTGCACCAGGCGGTGCTCCACCACTACATCACCGGCCTCTACGCGCTCGATTTCCACCCCGGGGACGTGTTCTGGTGCACCGCCGACCCGGGCTGGGTCACAGGCACCTCGTATGGCATCATCGCGCCGCTGCTGCACGGCATCACCAACGTGGTCGACGAGGGCGACCTCGACGCCGACCGCTGGTACGGCATCATCGCGAAGAACAAGGTGACGGTGTGGTACACGGCACCCACCGCCGTGCGCATGCTCATGCGCGTCGGCGCCGAGGTGGCGAAGGAGTACGACCTGTCCAGCCTGCGCTTCATCGGCAGCGTCGGCGAGCCGCTCAACCCCGAAGCCGTGGTGTGGGGGCAGGAGGCCTTCGGACTGCCCATCCACGACAACTGGTGGCAGACCGAAACCGGCGGCATCATGATCGCCAACTACCGCTCGATGGCCGTCAAACCGGGCTCGATGGGCAGGCCGCTGCCGGGCATCCGCGCGGCCATCGTGCACCGGCTGGAAGGCGGCAAGGTCGAGGAGGTCACCGCCATGGACACCGAGGGCGAGCTGGCGCTGGAGCCGGGCTGGCCGTCGATGTTCCGAGGCTACCTGCATGACGACAAGCGCTACCAGAAGTGCTTCGTGGACGGCTGGTACCTCACCGGCGACCTGGCGAGGCGCGACGCCGACGGCTACTACTGGTTCGTGGGCCGCGCCGACGACGTCATCAAGTCTGCCGGTCACCTCATCGGCCCGTTCGAAGTGGAGAGCGCCCTGCTCGAGCACCCCGCGGTCGCGGAAGCCGGCGTGATCGGCGTGCCCGATCCGGTGGTGGGCGAGCTGGTGAAGGCCTTCGTGACGCTCCACAAGGGCTTCGAGCCGAGCGAGGCGCTCCAGCTCGAGATCCAGGGTCACGCGCGCAAGCGCCTCGGCCCGGTGGTGGCGCCCAAGGCGATCGAGTTCCGCGACAGTCTGCCGCACACCCGCAGTGGCAAGATCATGCGGCGCCTGCTGAAGGCTCGCGAGCTCGGTCTGCCCGAGGGCGACATCTCGACATTGGAGGGACAGGGATGACGGGCACCGACACCTTGACCCGCGAGCACGCGCACGAGCTGCTCCTCGACATGCTGCGCATCCGGCACATGGAGGAGAAGTGCGCCGAGCTCTACCAGGCCACCAAGATCCGCGGTTTCCTCCACCTGTACATCGGTGAGGAGGCCGTGGCGGTCGGCGCCATGCGCGCGCTGACGCCCGAAGACGCGGTGGTGGCCACCTACCGCGAGCACGGCCACGCGCTGATCCGCGGCGTGCCCGCCGAGTCGATCCTGGCCGAGATGTACGGCAAGCAGGAGGGCTGCAGCCGCGGGCGGGGCGGATCCATGCACCTGTTCGATGCCGACACCCGCTTCTACGGCGGCAACGCCATCGTCGCGGGCGGCCTGCCGCTCGCCGTCGGGTTGGCGCTGGCGGACAAGATGCAGGGACGCAAACGTGTCACGGCCTGCTTCTTCGGCGACGGCGCGGTCGCCGAGGGCGAGTTCCACGAGTCGATGAACCTCGCCGCGCTGTGGCAGCTGCCGGTGCTGTTCCTGTGCGAGAACAACCTCTACGGCATGGGCACCGGCATCGAACGCGCGGAGTCCGAGACGCACCTGGCACTCAAGGCGGCCGCCTACCGCGTGCCCGCCTGGGACGTCGACGGCATGGACGTGCTCGCCTCCGAGGAGACCACACGCAAGGCGGCCGCCGCGGTGCGCGAAGGGGGCGGGCCCCACTTCGTGGAGTTCCGCACCTACCGGTTCCGGGCACACAGCATGTTCGACCCCGAGCTCTACCGCGACAAGGCCGAGGTCGCCGCCTGGAGAGAACGCGACCCCATCGAGCTGTTCCGGCAGCGCCTGAGGGACGCCGAGCTGCTCACCGACGAGGAGGACGCGGGCCTCGTGGCTTCGGCCGACGAGGAAGTCGAGCGGGCCGTGGCGTTCGCCGAGGCCGGCACCTGGGAAGACCCGGCGGAGCTGGAGCGCTTCGTGTACAGCGAACCTCAGGCTCCCGACGCGGGCGAGAGGCAGGTGACGTCATGACCGTCGCGAGCCCCAAGCGACCGGCCGAGGCGCCGACCGAGGTCCCCACCACCAGCTACCGCGAGGCGGTCCGCGAGGCCATCCGCGCCGCCATGCGCGCCGACGAGCGCGTGTTCCTGATGGGCGAGGACGTGGGCCGCTACGGCGGCTGCTACGCCGTGAGCATGGGCCTGCTCGAGGAGTTCGGCGAGGAGCGCATCCGCGACACGCCGCTCTCCGAGTCGGGCTTCGTCGGCGCCGGCATCGGTGCCGCCATGGGCGGCATGCGGCCCATCGTCGAGATCATGACGGTGAACTTCAGCCTCCTCGCCCTGGACCAGATCCTCAACAACGCCGCCACCGTGCTGCACATGTCGGGCGGGCTGTTCAACGTGCCCGTCGTCATCCGCATCGCCACGGGCGGCGGTCGCCAGCTCGCGGCCCAGCACTCGCACAGCCTGGAGGGCTGGTACGCACACATCCCGGGCATCAAGGTGGCGGTGCCGGCCACGGTCGAGGATGCCGGCGGCATGCTGGCGCCGGCGCTGGCCGACCCCGACCCGGTGCTCATCTTCGAGAACGCCTTGCTCTACAACGGCAAGGGCCCCGCGCCCGACCCGGCGCATCCCGTGGACCTCGTTCACGCCGCGGTGCGCCGGCCGGGCGACGACGTCAGTCTGCTGACCTATGGTGGCTCGCTGCACAAGACACTTGACGCGGCCGAAACGCTGGCCGCCGAGGGCATCGGCGCCGAGGTCGTCGACCTGCGCATGCTGCGCCCGCTCGACGACGAGACGATCCTGGCCTCGGTGACCAAGACCCACCGGGTGGTGATCGTCGACGAGGGCTGGCGCAGCGGCGGCATCGCCGCCGAGGTGGCCACCCGCATCGCCGAGGGGGCCTTCTTCGAGCTGGAGGCAGCGCCCGAGCGCGTGTGCAGCGCCGAGGTGCCGCTGCCCTACGCCAAGCACATGGAGGAGGCGGCGCTGCCGAACGCCGAGCGCATCGCGGCGGCCGCCAGGAAGGCGCTGGGTCGCGATGGCTGAGTTCACCATGCCCTCGCTCGGCGCCGACATGGACGCCGGCCGTCTGCTCGAGTGGTACGTCAAGCCCGGCGACAGCGTCAAGCGCGGCGACATCGTGGCGCTCGTCGACACCGACAAGGCCGCCATCGAGGTAGAGATCTTCGACGACGGCGTGATCGGCGATCTGCTGGTGCCTCCCGGCGAGACGGTGCCGGTGGGCACACCGCTGGCGACTGTCCTGCCGGCCGGGACGGTGGTGGAGGCCGCCGCGCAAGCAGGCCCGGCCGAAACTGCCGCGGTCGAACCTGCTTCGGTCGAGACTGCATCCGTCGAGGCAGCACCTGTCGAGGCCGCGCCGGTCGAGCCGGCCGGCACGCCCGCCAAGGCAGCGCCTCCGCCAGCTGCGGCGCCGCCGCACGCGG
>Ga0307441_1000290_pt1 | contig 19189 bp, 27 predicted proteins | sample SalMarWE160420MG_FD_202149 | JGI IMG/M metagenome (GOLD analysis project Ga0307441, IMG submission 202149) | Salt marsh sediment microbial communities from the Plum Island Ecosystem LTER, Massachusetts, United States - WE1604-20 | ecosystem: Environmental > Aquatic > Marine > Intertidal zone >... | reverse complement strand
AAGAAAGGGATTTACTGAATGTGAAAAAGAAAACAAAATTAAGGACATGCATAGCGCAAATAAATTATCACTCCCCTGATGTAGAAAGACACGTTGCAAGAATAAAGGATATTATCAAAGACCATAAATCATATGACCTGATCGTTTTCCCCGAATTGATTCTCCATGGTCATCCCTCTTCTGAAAAACCAGAGCCTTTCTTGTACAGGAAGATAGAGGCCAGATATAGTGCGATTTCCAGGGAACTTCATCAGTTCGTGAGCAAAGAAAAAGCCAGAGTCATTATCGGGGAGGTGAAAAGATGGGGAGAAAGATATTTTAACCTGGCGACTTACATAGACAAGGAGGGAACGCAGAGTTATACAAAAGCGCATGTGCATTGGACTGAAAATTTTGTTCCCGGCAGAAAGCTGGTTCTTTTCGATTCCCCTATTGGAAAAATCGGCATAACCATATGCTTTGACGCTGCATTTTCGGAAGTGTGGCGGGTTCTCGCACTCAGAGGGGCTGAAGTCATTGTCAATATTTCGGCCGTTCCAAAAACTTTTCCTGTGGAATACATGTGGCGGCGTTTCATGGGAGCGGCCATCAATAATCAGGTTTTTGTGGTGTATGCCAATAGACCCGGCCCTTTTTTTTCTGGTCACAGCGCTGTCTTTGACCCCATGGGAGAGGCTGTTGTCAAAGCAGGTTCGAAAGAAACGATCCTTGAAGCCGATATTGACCTGAGGAAGGTTCAGAGATGGCGCGACCAGGAACAGATATATCCCTACAGAAAACCTCTCCTTTACCGTGAAATCGTGAATCGTCACAAACAGGATTTTACGACTTTGCCAAAAGAACGCCTGGATAAGAGGTATGCAGAAGCAGGCAAGGTTTTTTGAGAAAAAGGCACGGTTCATATGAAAAGTTTAGGGAATAAATGGCTTTTTTTCATAGTTATTTCGCTCTTAGGATTTGGGGCGCAGTATTCCTATGCAAAAGAACCGACAACTCTCGTGTTTCTCACCTGGAAACCGAACCAACCCGAGGTCTGGAATCGCCTGGTCAAGGAATTTCACCGCCTGAACCCGGAAATTCGCGTCAAATTTCAGGTGGGACCTCATTCTTCGACCCAGTACCATGCTATCGTGACGCAACGTCTTAAGAATAAGGACACCAATGTGGATGTCTTTTTTATGGATGTGATCTGGCCCCCAGAATTTGCCAATGCCGGGTGGTGCATGGATCTCACACACCGGTTCCCGGTTCAGGATCAGGAAAAGTTCCTTCACGGACCCATCGCTGCAAATAGATACAAAGGGAAAATTTACGGGGTTCCCTGCTATCTTGGAGCGGGGCTTTTCTATTTCCGGAAAGACCTCCTCCAGACATATCGGTACAAACCTCCCAAAACCTGGCAAGAGATGGTTGACCAAGGACGGATGATTATTGGAGGGGAAAAAGAGAAAATCCTCCACATCTACTCTGCGCAATTTAAGCAGTATGAGGGCCTGGTTTGCGACATGTTGGAGTTCATATGGTCTAACGGGGGATCGGTGATCGATCAAAAGACAGGTGAGCCCACTCTAGATCATCCTGATGTAATAAACGCAATCTCCTTTGTACGGGATCAGATTATAGGAAACGCCGCCCCCGAGGGCGTCATAAATTATGAGGAACCCGAGTCATTAGATCTTTTCATTCAGGGGAAAGCGATATTTCATCGTAACTGGCCTTATGCCTGGTCCGTGGCAAACAATCCGCAGAAATCAAAGATAGCAGGGAAAGTCGGCGTTGGAATGCTTCCAGCCTTTGCGGGCCATAATTCCGCCTCTACCCTGGGCGGCTGGCAATTCGGTATCAACAGATTGTCCAGACATCCCCAAGAAGCCTGGCAATTCATTCAGTATATGACCTCACATCAGGCACAGAAGATCCTTGCTCTAGAGGCGGGCCTTGCGCCAACACGACGATCGGTTTACAATGATCCCGATGTTCAGGATAGAATGCCTCATCTGAGGGCCTTTTTACCGGCCTTTGAGAGGGCGAGGCCTCGACCTCTTTCTCCTGTCTATCCCATGATCAGTCAGGAGCTTCAGCGTTTTTTCAGCCAAGCCATCGTGAATAAGGGATCAGACATCTCAAAGCTTGCCAGGAACGCCTCGGCAAGAATTCAGAAACTTTACAAATTGGGGGCCATGATCAAGTAATGAATCCAAGGGACCAGAGACTATATCTGGCTTTTCTGTCGCCGGTTATACTCGTACTCCTTTGTTTTATTATAGTGCCCATCGCCTCCTCCTTTTTTGCCAGCTTACATCGGATCATCATCGGATTGCCCCAGCTTGGTAACCCTTTTGTGGGCCTAGAAAATTACCGGGAACTTCTCAGAGATTCGGTAGCCAGACATTCCTTCTGGATTACCGTTATTTTTGTCGCCGTCACGACTTTTTTTGAGCTTCTGATCGGTCTTTTCATGGCCCTTCTGATTAATCATCGCTTCCCCGGTCGAGGAGTGCTCAGGGCATGTGTACTTATACCGTGGGCTATCCCGACAGTGGTTTCAGCACAGATGTGGCGATTCCTGTTTAGCGATGCCTATGGAATGATAAACTATGCCGCCTTCGGAGCTGAAACTGCTCGATACATTCCGTGGCTGGCCATACCCGGCACGGCACTTTCCGCCATCATTATTGCAGACATCTGGAAAACGTCGTCCTTTGCTGCTTTATTAATTTTGGCCGGGCTTCAGGTTATCCCTGAGGAACTTTATCAGGCAGCCAAGGTGGACGGGGCACGCCTATGGGGAAGGTTCTGGCATATTACCTGGCCTCTTATCCGTCCGGCATTACTCATATCCCTCCTTTTTCGTACCATAGATGCCTTCCGGGTATTTGACCTGGCTTTTGTGATGACGCAGGGGGGACCGGCAGATGCGACCAATGTGCTTCAACTCTACGGATACAAGAAAATGTTCGTGGAAGGGTGGATGGGATACGGAACAGCCATATCGGTGTGCATTTTTCTCATCGTGTTGATCCTGTCCATCATATATGTGCGGTTCGTCGGCAGGCGTTTGCTGGAGGCCTCCGTATGAGCAGAAGTTTCTTGTCGAAAACCGTCTTTATCTTCGGCGTATGTCTCGCTGTCTCTTTCTCTCTGGTTCCTTTTCTGCTCTTTGTCTCATCTGCATTCAAGACACAAACGCAAATAACATCTATCCCGCCCCAGTGGTGGCCGGACTTTTCATTGAAATTTTTTCGCTCCGCCCTAAAAAACTATGGCATCATGCACTATCTATTGAATTCCATTATCGTTGCGGGTACCACTACTTTGGTTACGATCTCTTTGGGTGCCTTCAGTGGCTATGCCCTGGCTCGATTGAAGAAAAAATGGGCACACCTGATTCTTATGGGAATCCTCGCCTGTGCCATGTTTCCGCAGATTGCCATTGCCGGGCCTATATGGCGTTTTCTTCAGATTATGGGATGGCTCAACACCTATCATGGCCTTGTTCTGCCCTACGTGGCCCTGACGCTTCCTCTTGCCATCTGGATTCTGACACTCTTTTTCCATGAGATTCCCCGAGAGCTTGAGTCTGCAAGCTTAGTGGATGGGTGCACCAGGTTTGGAACCTTTATCCGCGTGGTTCTTCCACTCTCTACTCCAGGGCTGTTTACAGCCTCCATCTTGTGTTTTATTTATGCCTGGAACGAATTTTTCCTCGCCCTCCTGATCATGACCGATCCGGCGAGACAGACAATGCCTGTGGGAATTGCCTTGTTTCAGGGAGAACATACGGTCCCATGGGGTGAGATAGCGGCTGCTTCCTTTATTACAACAGCGCCATTGGTCATCATGGTTCTGGTTTTCCAAAGGCGGATTGTTACGGGATTGTCTGCCGGAGCGATTAAAGGATAAAAGAATGGCCTCACTGGAAATCAATAATATCAGCAAACGATTTGGGAAGGTGGTTGCCCTGTCCCGGATAGACTTTCACGTGGAAGATGGGGAATTCTGTGTTCTTCTCGGTCCTTCGGGCTGTGGGAAAAGTACGTTATTAGAAATCATCGCCGGCTTGATCCGTCAGGACCAAGGCACTGTCTTTATCGACGACCGATCCGTAACAAACCTCTCCCCGAGAGAACGGGATGTGGCCATGGTCTTTCAAAATTACGCGCTCTATCCCCATATGACCGTGGCCCAAAATCTGGGATTTGGTCTTCGGATGCGGGGCGTACCCAAGGAAATGATTGGCAAAAGGATCATGGAGACAGCAAGGCTTTTGGGGATTACGGAACTGCTTGACAGAAGGCCGAAGGAACTCTCAGGGGGACAGAGGCAGCGTGTTGCCATGGGCAGAGCCCTGGTCAGACGTCCGAACGTATTTCTCCTCGATGAGCCCCTGAGTAATCTGGATGCACGTTTACGGGTCAATGTCCGGCTGGAGCTCAAGAAACTTCATAAGCAGATCCAAACCACTACTCTCTATGTGACCCATGATCAGGTGGAGGCCATGACGCTTGGGGACAAAGTGATTGTTATGCGAGAAGGGAAAGTCCATCAGATAGACCGACCTGAAATCATCTATAACAAACCCGCAGATACATTTGTGGCCACTTTCATCGGGTCTCCTATGATCAATTTATTTAAAGGCATAATGACAGAACAGAAAGGGCGATTCATTATTAAAACCCAGGATTTTCATCTTGAATATGTTCATGGTGATTTGCGTTTTGGGAACGGAGAGTTGGAAATAGGCGTCCGTCCCGAGGATATAACAGTGGTTCGTGAAGCCGAGAGGGGTCTCAGGGCAAAGGTGGAGGTGGTAACCGATGTTGGTGCTGAAAAGTACATCCACACCCGGCTGGGATCTACCAGTCTCACGGCGAGGGCCGCCAAAGAGGACTCATTTCAGTTAGGTGAAACTATTTCCCTGGTTATCCGCCCGTCCCGTCTCCATATTTTTCATGACGGCCGAAGGATTTAGCACTTCAGTGAGTCAATACTGATTGATCCCTGACCTCTTTCACCGGCGAGTAGTACCTCGACCAATCCAACAATCTCTTCCGCTCCTGTTGTTTCCTTCGAAAGAAAATACTGCGCCCCATTTTGATATGCCGCCTCTTGGTATTCCGGTAAATCGTGATGGGTTAAGATGATAATAACCGCATCAGGATATATTTCTTTTACTTTCTTGGTTAGCTCTAAACCGTTTTCTTCCGCTAATTCAATGTCCATGAATATGAGATCGGGTCGGTACCTCAAGAGTTTTATGCGGGCCTCCCTTCCATCTGTCGCCTGCTTAATCGAAATTGAAGGAAATTTTGAAATCAAAATCTCTTTTATTGTGGCCCGAAAGCGAGCACTGTTTTCAATAAGCAATATCTTGATTCTTTTATTCATTAGAGACCTTTAAACCACTAAATATCTCCTCATTCCTGTTGCCTCATTCAGTGTTATTTCTAACTAAAACTTTACTATAATTTTGTCTCATAGTATATTCATTCTATCCTGTATTTTTCGCTATATATTCCCTCAGTTGGAGTTTTATTGTGGTTGAAAGAAAGAAAATTGTAATAGCCGAAGACCAAAAAATACTGAGAGAAGGATTGAAGTCCTTGTTAACGTCAACTGATGACCTCGAAGTTGTAGCGGAGGCGGAAGACGGCCTTAACGCTGTACGCTGTGTCGAAAAATATAAGCCTGATCTCCTCTTGTTAGACCTCAGCATGCCAAGGATGAATGGCATATCGGTTATCAGAGACACAAAGACACAGGTTCCAGAGACGAAAATACTCGTTTTAACTGTTCATGAATCCGAGGAGTATATCCTCGAAGTCTTTCAGTCAGGGGCAGACGGTTATTGTCTCAAAGATGCCAGCCGTTCCGAATTAATAATGGCCATAAAGAGGGTTTTATCAGGAAATCGATATATAAGTCCCGGGATTTCCCAAAAGGTGTTAGAGGGATACCTGAAGGATAGAGAAACGCTAAAATCCAGTTCATCATGGGATAGTCTCACCAGGCGGGAAAGAGAGATCCTAAAGCTGGTTGGCGAGGGGTATAAGAACAGGGAGATTGCCGATTACCTGTGCGTAAGCGCAAAAACCGTCGAAAAACATCGAAGCAATATCATGCGGAAGTTGGATCTCCACACGGCATCCGCCCTGACAGCCTATGCCATCGAGAGAGGACTGGTTACTAAATCAGTTAAAAGGCCATGAGACGCGGATTGCAGTTCCTTTTCCTTTGCTGGTAGAAATTTCAAAAGAACCTCCAAAGATTTCCGCTCTTTCTTTCATGCTGGCAAGGCCCAATCCGCTTGTTTCATTTTCGCCACCCGGTATGTTCTCAAGATCAAATCCCTGACCGTTATCTTCAATAGAAAGCTCCGTACTCCCTTCTCTTTCCTTCAGAGAAAGCCGCACCAGATTTGCGTCGCTGTGTTTTGCAACGTTATTGAGGGCCTCAAGCAATAGCTTGTAGATCACTGTTTTCAAAGGCTCTGGTATTCTATTCTCTTCTATATCAAATATTTTTTCTACCCTGATACCTGAATAGACTTCCTGAAAATCCCGGCAATACCAACTGATAGTTGCAAGAATTCCCAGATCATCGAGTATGGGGGGTCTCAAATTTCTGTAAATCCGCTTGGTCTCTTTCATGGTTTCTTGGACCATCGTGACGACCTGGTTTAATGAGTTTACTTCTTTCCCCGCATTTCTTTCCACATCATCAATATGTTTTTCGAGACTGTATTTAATGGCGGTTAAACTTGCCCCCAATATGTCATGGAGGTCCTGGGCAATCAATCTCCTTTCATTTTCCTCGGCTTCTAAGAGCCTCGAAGAGAGAATACGAATCTGTCTCTCGGATTCCTGAACAGCCTTTTTCGCCTGTTTACGTTCCGTGAGGTCAATAAATGAAGCCATCCTACCGGCTATATTACCGTTATTATCTGTAACATTTGAAGAAGAGACTTCTACAGGAAACTTAGTACCATCTTTATGCTGAGCCACAAATTCCTCAGTCTCCCCTTTCGTTTCATCAATGATAGTCTTGACGTCGGCAAATTTTCTCACCTCTTCTGTCGGGAAAAGGTCTGCTGCGTTCCTTCCCAGTATTTCTGATTTTGCATACCCGAATACTCTCAGAAACGCGGGATTGACATATTTAATCCGTCCTTCAAGGTTTGTAATAATTACCCCACTCGCTGAAGAGTTCAGCGCATCATATACAATGCTCAATTCCTCTTCCATTCTCTTGCGCCTTGCTTCCAGTTCTTTTATCCGCGACATGCGTCCGCGCAGGTCCTCCAATTCATCCATGAGCCGCTTTCTTGTTTTGGCCTCACCTTTCATTTTCGCTACCCTGTAAAGAGCTGCAAAAGAATCTATTTTTCTTTCGATGTTGGAAAAACATTTTTAGCTCTCTCATCAGTCATAGAAAATAGGGAAATTAACCTGGCAAGTCAATGGCGTATATGTAATTTCAACACGCCTTGGAGATATTTGTGAATGGATGGAAAATGTAATCCGGAAAGGTAGGAAGCTTTGGTTGGTAAAATTCAACTCAACTATTTTTTTCACCGATTCGGGAGTGGCCTTCATTTTTCAGGCAAACCGTAATCTGTTGGGGGCCATATCCTTCTTTTTTCAGATACGCGGCAATCTGCTGAGGGTTGTGGCCTTCTTTTTCCAAGACACGGAATCTGATCCTGATCTGTCTCTTAATAATCCTGTCAGTCTTCTGCTCAAGGCATTTTAATGCAGCCGCCATTATCTTCGTACTGTCAAACGCCGGGATTCGCGCTTTCAGCCGATTAAATCGATCGAATGAATCTTTATCAAGGAGTATCCTTAGTTCCCGCCTATTTTCACTTTTCTTTCTGTGTTTCCACCACATGACATGTTTGCGTGTATCTCGATCTGTTGTCACAGAATCTCGGTAGTTGATACGTTGTCCTTTCCACTTCTAATTGATAGTCATATGCCTCCCTATCAAAATCAAGCCAATCGATGAATAAGGCACATCCTGTATTCATTTGAATGAAACCCTGTAATACAATCCAGATGTTTCAACAATCCAATTCGGATGGTAATCAAATTGTTCATATCTCAGGCGATATCTATTCATCCTCCTGGTCCAAAGACTTTTGCAAAACAATGGTAAAAACAGAACCCTTCTCCAATTTACTTTCAACACGGATTCGTCCTCCATGACCTTCTACAATGGTCTTTACCGCGGCCAAACCCACACCAGAGCCTTCATACTTTTTTGTACCTTTTCCCCGATGAAAGGCGTCAAAAATATGGGGAAGATCTCCCGGATCAATCCCTCTTCCTTGATCTTCTATCCTGACAATGACGTCGTTCTCAGTCTCATGGGTGGTAAGAGCAACTTTCCCTTCACGTTTCGAAAACTTAAAGGCATTATCCAAAAGATTGGCAAAGACCCTGCGAAGCCGCTGAGCGTCAGCACTGATAACCGGTAATGCTTCATCCGTTTGAAACTCTAAATGAATTCCACTTTGTTTGGCCTTTACCTGATAGGCTTCAAAAAGCTCCATTAATTCTCTGTCCAAGGAGGTAGGCCCAAAATCCAGTTTCAGTTTGCCGGTTTGCAGGCGGGAAAAATCCAGAAAATCTTCGACCATAAATTCCAGGTTCCCTGATTCTTTTCTGATAATTTCAAGATATTTTTTTTGTTTTTCTTCACTCATGCTGGGCGCCCTTTTTAAGAGGCGCAAAACAAATCCTCCGATAATAGTAATTGAGGATTTCATGTCATGGGCAAACATGGAGATGAGATTGTCCTTTTCTCGCTCCATAGCTTTCAGTCGGGAAATATCATGAAACGCCTCAACCCCGCCGATAAGGCAACCTTCATCATCAAATAGGCCTGCGGTATTCATTCCGACGTGTAAGATTTCTCCCTGCTTATTGCAAACGGTTGTTTCCATTTGAGATACGGGTTTCTTGTGTTTGAGTACACCTTTTAGAGGACAATTGAACTCACACATAGCTCCTTTCAGAAGCGCTCCACAATAATGACCTAACGCCTCTTCTTCTGAATAACCGGTGATATCTTCGGCCCGGGGATTAAACCCTGTTATCTTAAAATCGGCATTCACCGTTAAAACAGCTACCGGAAGGCTGTCAATAATAAATTTGTAAAAAGCTAAGTCATAGCCCTCATTTTTGTCTACTGCAACGCCGTTTTGCCTTTTGTCAACATGGGCCATAAAATCTCCTTTTGGGAATTCAGACTAATGCGTAAAGGACCCAACTGGAATTATGAACGACCCCACCACAAGCAGCGGGGTATCAAAACCAAAACCATCTGAGGCCCAAGGGGTGGGGAATTATACTCTTGACTCCTCGGGCTGGATTGAGACAAGACCTGAGGAAACGGAGGTCAGGTCATTTTTGAATTGGAATGGATAAATCATATTTTTGTCAGCTTTAAAGTAAATGGTGTTTCCAATGTATTCCTGCTTCTCCATTCATGTATTTTTGCCCAAAAAGACTAGATTGGATGGACCTTGGGACAGACTTTTTCTCTTGAGGAAATTTTCGAAGACCAGACTCAGCATACCCCGGATGCCTTCGTAAGGGAAACGGCGTCGAACAGGGCATTTTTTACTTATGCCCCCAAAATACATGATTTCCCTTATTTACCTATTACGCTTTGTTTATCTATCATGTTAGGATAAAGGTCACATCAAACTGATGAGGAAAAAGTCTCTGGGATCAGGGGTAAAATCATTGATGTGATTGAAGAGGTAAAAAGAAACAAAAACGGGGTTTCATGAAATACGGCTCTGGTCTAAGGGCCTCTTCTTCACCGGGTTGGATTCTTGGGCCATGAACCCGGAATGCTCCGAGCCGATCAACATTTTGATCAGGTCTTCCGTTTCAAGATCCTCTGTTTCGGAATCTACCTCAAGCGTCTCATGAGACATTATTGTTCCAAAAACACTAATGAGACGATGCTTCAACAGTTATTCCTTGGATTCCAGGCCCGCTGCCATCCCATCGGTTCGGCAGATCAAAAAAAAGCACCGTAATATCAACAAATAACAAACGGCCTTGAACCTGAGACAAAACTGTCTCATCACCCTGTACCAAGGCCGGTCAACCATTTTCTAACAAGAGATAACCTATTGATTTTATAGACTTTTAATTGCTACGGAGAAGCGTGCACTTTTGGCATGGAACATGCTCCTAGAGAAGAGAGAAACTGCCCGAAGAGGGCTCGGGGGTAACGCATGCGGCCGTGCGATATGAGCATCAGAAAGACATTGAAACTTGTGGATGAAATGATCGAACTCGCTGATTATGGAGATTCCGTTCGCGAGGATGACGGGTGTGGTGTGCTGTACGGTATCTTGAGAGACTCCGCATACCGAATAAAGAAACTCGCCGAGAATGAGCGCATCGCTCATGAGAAAAAAGGTTGGTGGAAAGTCTGACCTGAGTGGTTTTTCACGGAAAAATGGATTGAGGTTACGTGATACGTGGAGAATGTGCTATGATGGATTTAAATGAACTGAAGAAAGACCCACGTTTGATAGATGCCATTGACTGGGAGATGACACCGGAGGAGGCCGTCAGATTGTACCTAGAGTGGGGTAACAACTGGAGTCGTGGCTATCACATGATCAGGTCCAAGAATGACGTCTCCCACTATTTTGTGCTGAATACATGGGAAGAGGATCCCATTGTCTATTTTGTCAGGCGAAACTCTGAAGGTTCCGTGGAGCTTGCGAGAATTGAGGTACCAACGGGGCTCAAGGAGAAAATAAGGGAGAACACCTATTGTCGCAAGGGGGTCTATGCAGTTGAAGACGAAGTCAAAGAGTGGTTAAAAGAAGAACTCAACACAGAATAGTCACGACACTGAGAGCCAGTGTTGAGAGTGGGGACCTTGCAAAAACCGGTTGAGGACTTAGAATAAGGAGGAGAAAACATGGAACAAAAGGTGCTCGATGCTATGAGGAAAGCTGGAAAACCGGTCAGGCCGGGGGATGTAGCCAAGATGCTAAGCGTGGATAGCAAAGAAGTCTCAAAGGCGATAAGCTCCCTGAAGAAGGCAGGAAAGGTAATATCTCCAAAACGCTGTTATTATTCGGTAGAGGAATAGAAATCGAGGCAAGAATGACCTAAACAAACAAAAAAAACGAAGATGGAGGGGCATAGATGAACAAGGTATTGATCGCGTACGTGAGCAGAACAGGGAATACGGAAAAAATGGCGGAATACATTGCTGAAGGGGTCCGGTTTAGCGGGAACGAAGTAGAGTCGAGAAAGATAACGGAGATAAAAAAAGGAGAGGATCTCCAAGGCTATGACGGCTATATATTCGGCTCACCCACGTATCATCGAGATATGATGGGAACCATGAAAACGTTCCTGTTTCTTGCTGAGAAGGCGGGCCTGGAAGGAAAAATCGGGGGTGCATTCGGTTCTTACACCCACAGTGGTGACGCGCCGGGCATCATCCTTGATACCATGCAATACGTATTCAAGATGAAAATAAGCGACCTGGGCTCACTCCGTATCAAGGAAGCCATTATCGGCACCCCTGATGGAATGAAAGCATGCCAGGATTACGGGCGCTCCCTAGGCGACCAGTTGAACGGCTGATGAAGAACTGAAAAGGAGTGTTAACATGGCAAAACCGGAAGAGATGTGGCAATGCCAGACAATCAGTTGCGGCTATATCTACAACCCTGATAAGGGTGATAGAAAAGGGAAGATCCCCAAGGGGACCAAATTTGAAGACCTGCCCGATGATTGGAAATGCCCCATATGCGGCGCGAGCAAGAAGGCCTTCAGGCCTCTTGCGGGTCCGGGATCGGTTGCGGCGGAAGGGAGCTAAGGAATCATGGCTTCAACTGCTTTTAAGAAGGTTCATCAATACAAGTGCCCGTGCGGGTACTGCTACGAGCCCGAAAAAGGAGACGCCAGCGCAGGATGGAAACCCGGGACCCCTTTCGAGGATTTGCCTGATCAACTGACCTGCCCGAGATGTCAGCGGGCAAAAGTCCATTTCAGGGAGAAGCGGTTCTCTGCCCCGGTATCTTCGTAACCGTAAGACGAGGTGAACTCTCTTGGTTAAACAGGTTTGCCACCGGGAATTCACCCCTGCATATGCTGAGCATTCAACGCTCTGTAGGAGCAACGTCCACGTTGCGAAAAGGAAAAGGATTCAACCCCAGAATTTTGAACCGAAAGAAATTTTCAATAAAGAGGAGGAAAAGATCAATGGAATTGAAAGGAAGCAAGACTGAAAAGAATTTGTTGACCGCATTTGCCGGAGAGTCTCAGGCAAGGAATCGCTATACCTATTTCGCCAGTCAGGCGAAGAAAGAAGGATTCGTCCAGATGTCGGATATTTTCGCCGAGACCGCAAACCAGGAAAAGGAACACGCGAAAAGGCTGTTCAAGTTCCTGGAAGGTGGAGATGCAGAGATTGTCGCGGCCTTCCCGGCGGGGGTCATCGGAACCACACTTGAGAATCTGAAGGCTGGTGCCGGCGGTGAACATTATGAATGGACCGAGATGTACCCTGGATTTGCGGAAGTGGCCAGAGAAGAAGGTTTCAATGAAATAGCCGCGGTGTTCACCTCCATTGCTGTTGCGGAAAAGCAGCATGAAAAGCGGTACAACGACCTGGCTGCCAATATAGAGGCCGGCCGCGTCTTCAAGCGGGATAAGGAGGTAGTATGGAGATGCCGCAACTGCGGATACCTCTATACGGGGACCGAGGCCCCGAACACCTGTCCTGCCTGCGCCCATCCCCAGGCCCATTTTGAATTGCTGGGAGAAAATTATTGACGCATACGGCAGGCGGAACATGAACATTCGATGCCCCTGCCGAGAGCGTGCTGTGACTGGATGAACTATGCTTGAAAGAGAAAAGAGGTTTATTATGGAAGAACGTTCTGGTATGATTACTATGAAGGGGAGTCCCCTTACGCTTTTGGGGACCGCTCTGAAAGTCGGTGACCAGGCCCCGGATGTTGAACTGTTAGACAACGATTTGCAGCCGGTACGGCTTTCATCATTTCAGCAAAACGCCCTTATTATTGCTTCAGTGCCTTCATTGGATACCCCGGTATGCGATATGGAGACGAGGAAATTCAATGAAGCGGCGGCCGGTCTGGATGATGTTGGAATGATTACGGTGAGCATGGACCTGCCTTTTGCCCAGAAACGGTGGTGTGGTGCCGCGGGCATTGACAAGGTGGTGACCCTGTCTGATCATCGGGATGCATCCTTCGGAGAGAGGTACGGAGTCCTGATAAAGGAGTTGCGTTTATTGGCAAGGGCCGTCTTTGTGCTTGATAGAGATCGCACAATACGGTATCTGGAAATTGTGAAAGAGGTCACGGAGGAGCCCGATTACCAGGCTGCCCTCAGCGCGGTCAAGGAACTGGCCTCATAACAGAAACACTCGTGTCAACAAGAGGAGGAGAAGAACATGGCGGAAAAATTGGAAGTTTATAAATGTGAAGCATGTGGAAATATCGTACTGGTAATGCATGCTGGTGGAGGCGAACTTGTCTGTTGCGGCGAGCCCATGAAACTCTTTGTGGAAAATACAGTAGATGCGGCCAAAGAAAAGCACGTGCCGGTGGTGGAAAAAACCGCGGACGGGTACAAGATTAAGGTAGGTGCCGTGGCGCACCCTATGGAAGAGAAGCATTATATTGAATGGATCGAACTCCTTGCCGGGGAGAAATCCTACGTACAGTTCCTGAAGCCGGGAGACGCACCGCAAGCCACATTCAAGGTGGATGTCGACCAGGTGACTGCCCGGGCCTATTGTAACCTTCACGGTCTGTGGAAAGGATAGACACCAGGTGGAAGAAGAGGGCAGTGCCAACGAGGTCGTGCAGAAAATTAAGCAGATGGGCTATGCCATGGGAGGACTCTTCATGCTGGACAGGGAACTGGGCCAGCGCACGTTTAATCCTCCGGCTGCTTCATCCGAAGAGTAATGAAGAAGGGAGAACGCGTCATGGAAGAGTGGAAATGTCAGAACTGCGGGTATGCCGTGCAGGCGGATACGCCGCCCGAGGAGTGCCCATCCTGCAAACAAAAATGTGAATTTGTCAATGTATCCTGTTATATTCCTGATTGCGGAACAACGGGATCTGATGAGAGGCTGTAACAAGACAGGTGAATAGACTGACACGCGGCGCAACCGCCTGTGTTGCACGTGTGCCGTGTGAGCTGGTAGGCTGAAGGGAAAAAACCGAAAGCGGGAATGCGGAAACGTGTTGCCAATGTTTTTTCCCCTGGTTATTGAGTAAAGACCTATGAAAAATGTTAATAGGTTTTTATCATTCCTGGATGAGCGGTGAAGACCGGTCGAGAGAGGGAGGATTATCATGTCTGAAAAGAAATACCGCGTCAGAGCGGAGTGTCCTCATTGCGCTTGTGGGGATGTAAGCTTTCTTGGCCCTGAAAAGTTGAGGGAAAAGTTTATTGGCAATGAGGATGAAATCGAAATCCTCTGTCCATTGTGCGGGACCAAGCACAAGGGACATCTTGAGGAGATCGAGGAAGAAAAATAAAGGGGAAGAGAAATGGGAAAAGCTCTGATCGTCTACGCCACCAGAAGTGGTGAAACGAAGAATATTGCCGAATTGATCGCTGAAGGCATCCGGATTGGAGGGGCGGAAGCGGAAGTGAAGAATAGTACGGATATCAAGAATGCGTCTGATCTCGAAGGGTATGATGCGTATGTGTTCGGGTCTGCCACGTATCATGGTAACATGATGCAAGCCATGAAAAAGATGCTGTTCCTGGCAGAGAAGGCGAACCTTGAAGGAAAGACAGGGGGCTCGTTCGGCGCCTTCGGGTGGAGCGGTGAAGCCCCTGACCGTATCTACGACACCATGGAGAATATCTTCAAGATGGACATGGTGGGGAACGCGCTGCGATTGAAGTCGTCATTATTGGGCGGCGGCGTGCAGATGGCCCAGGGATATGGGAGCGATATTGCAAAAAAAATGAAATAATCCAGTCTGACTGCTTCTGTAACGAATTTGTTGCAGGCGTAGGCAGCTCAAGGAGGTGATGGAATGGAGGAAGTCAAAGAGGTAAAAGCGAAAAAGGAAGCGAAAAAGCTGAATATACGTGAGGCAACCATCTGCGAGACGACTGCCCAGATGCTGGAAAAGGCGGAAAGGGACGGGGTTGAAACCTCATTTCACCGGGCGGCGGATATGAAGGCCTGCCCCATCGGAGCACAATCAGCCTGCTGCAAGCATTGCTCCATGGGCCCTTGCCGGCTGAATGCCAAGGATCCTTACGGGAAGACAGGCGTCTGCGGGGCCACCATCGATACCATTGAGGCGAGGAACTTTGCCCGCATGGTGGCGAGCGGCGCTGCGGCCCATACGGACCACGGCATGGCCATGCTGGACCTCTTCAGGGAGGTGGTTCACGGGAATATTACGGACTATCGTATCAAGGATCCCATCAAGCTCCAGGATGTAGCCGCGGAAATCGGCATAGAGGTGGAAGGGCGCTCCATTGAAGACATCGCCATGGATTTCTATGGAGAACTGGAAAGGACCTATACGCAGGTGGAAGGGGAGATCCCGTTCGCGAAGCGGGTGCCGGAAAAGACCCTGGAGACTTGGCGGAAACACGGGGTAGTTCCCCGGGGAGCCATGCGGGAAATCATGGAACTGATGCATCGGACTCATATTGGTGTTGACCAGGACTACGAGAATATTACCAAGCAAATCAACCGGACTGCCCTTTCCGATGGGTGGGGTGGATCTATGGTGGCAACGGAGATATCCGATATCCTCTTCGGCACGCCGACACCCGTGCGCACTGAAGTGGACATGGGGGTACTGAAAGAAGACCACGTGAACATCATTATTCACGGGCATGAACCCAACCTTTTTGAATCCATGCTTGATTCGGTCAATGATCCCTCTCTGATCCAGGCGGCAAAGGATGCGGGTGCGGAAGGAATCAACCTGGTGGGCATGTGCTGTTCCGGCGCCGAGATGATGAGCCGGCACGGGATTCCCCATGCAGGAAATTTTCAGTCTACAGAGGAAGTCATCGTGACCGGTGCGGTCGATGCCATGGGGGTGGATATCCAGTGCATCAAACAGGGTCTGTCAGCGGTTGCTGACTGTTACGGGACCAGGTTTTTTACAACGAATCCCCGCTGTCATATTGAGGGAGCAGAGCACATTGAGCTTGATGAGCATAAACCGAGAGAGTGTACGGATGCCATTGTGGAAATGGGTATTGTGCGGTTCAAGAACCGGAAACTTCCCATAGAAATCCCCAAGAAAAAGACCACTGCAGTGATGGGGTTTTCTCATGAATATGTGAACTATATGCTTGGCGGGACGTTCCGGTCATCTTACACACCTTTGAACGATAATATTATCAATGGTCGGATCCGGGGTGTGGCCGGGGTGGTCGGGTGCACGAACCCGCGGGTGAAACAGGACTGGGTCCATGTGGAATTGGTCAAGGAACTGATCAGGAACGATGTCCTGGTACTCCAGACAGGGTGTTCCCAAATTTCACTCGGTAAGGCCGGCCTGTGTACGCCCGAAGCAGCTCATCTCGCCGGAGCCGGTCTGCGGGAAGTCTGCGAGACCGTGGGCATGCCCCCGGTCCTGGGCCTGGGTTCATGTGTTGACAACAGCAGGATCCTCATCGCCGCGTCCGAGATGGTTAGAATCGGGGGACTTGGAGACAGCATCGCGGATCTTCCTGCTGCCGGGGCTGCACCGGAATGGATGAGCGAGAAGGCTATCTCTATCGGACAGTATTTCGTGGCTTCGGGTGTCTACACGGTATTTGGCGTCACATTTCCCATCATCGAGGAGACCAAGTTCCATAAACTGCTTTTTGACGGGCTCGAGGGAATGGGATTTGGAAAGTGGGGGTTTACCGTTGATCCATACGAGATGGCCAGGATGATGATCGAGCATATTGACAAGAAGCGGCAGGCCCTCGGCATTGACAAGGCAAGGGACCGGGTGCTCTTTGATATGGCGGCACGCCGTGAACTTGAAGCGGCATAAGAGGGCAGTTGAAGCGTTTCATAAGATCGAGGATACAGGAAAAAATTACTGGAGAGGAGGATAAACGAGAATGGAGAAGTACGTGTGTACGGTTTGTGGATATGTGTATGATCCTGAGGCAGGCGACCCTGAAAATGGCGTTGATGCTGGTACCGCCTTTGCTGATGTGCCCGATGATTGGACCTGCCCAATCTGTGGTGCAACCAAGGATCTCTTTGAACCTGAATAGAAAGACAGGGCCCCGGATCTTTCAGTTATAATAAGATCCGGGGCTTTTTTGTGAATAGAAGCCGTCTGTAGGAACCGGGTCCTTCAAAAGGAAACAATCCGAGGGTAGAATAGAACATGAAGCAAGAATGATTCGGTATGACTTCCTCTATTACGTGAAGGAAGAGGGAGCCGTTTTTTAGATTGGAGGCATATGTCATCATGAAACCGATTGAAATCGCAAAAGATGTGTACTGGGTGGGGGTTATTGACTGGAACGTGAGAGATTTTCACGGATATTCCACGTACCAGGGAAGCACGTACAATTCTTTCCTTATCATGGATGAAAAAATCACGTTGATTGACGCGGTGAAAAAAGAGTTCGCAGATGAATTGCTCGACAGTATCAGCCAGTTAGTTGACCCGAAAAAAATTGATTACGTGGTGAGCAACCACACCGAAATGGACCACACAGGCGGGCTTCCAAGAGTGATGCACCGGATCGGCGAGGACAAACCCATCTATTGCTCCAAGATGGGGCAGAAGAACCTTTCCAGGCATTTTTCCCAGAAATGGAATTACCAGCCCGTGGAAAACAGCGGGGAGTTGAGTATCGGCAAGAGGACCCTCACTTTCCTGGAGACAAGGATGGTCCACTGGCCGGACAGCATGTTCACCTACCTGAAAGAGGAGAAGATCCTTTTTTCCAGTGATGGGTTCGGTCAGCATTACGCCGGTCCGGAGCGATTTGACGACCAGATCGGCGACGCCATCATGTATCATGCAAAGAAATATTTCGCCAATATCCTGCTCCTGTATGCACCCTTAATCCTGAAGCTCATTGACAAGATTACGGATATGGAGCTGGAAATCGATATGATCTGCCCTGATCACGGTGTCATGTGGAGACAGGACCCCGCCAAAATCATCAATGCCTATAGGGAATGGAGCGAACAGAAACCAAAGCGCAAGGCTGTCATTGTGTACGACACCATGTGGCACAGTACCGAGAAGATGGCCAAGACCATCACGGAAACACTCGGTGAAGAAGGTGTGCCCGCAATCCCCATGAAACTCAGGGCCTGCCACCGGAGCGATATCATCACGGAGATTCTTGATGCGGGTGCGGTCATTGTGGGCTCTCCCACGCTGAACAACGGGCTCTTTCCCACGGTGGCCGATTTTCTGACCTACATTAAGGGTCTCAAGCCCCTCAATAAGGTGGCGGCCGCATTCGGTTCCTTCGGATGGAGCGGAGAGGCGGTAAAACTCATCAACCGGGAACTGGAGGCAACGAAGTTGGATGTAATTGATCCCGGCGTGCGGATCCAGTATGTGCCCGAGGAAAAGGGGCTGGAAGCCTGCCGGTCACTGGCGAAAAAAGTTGCGCAAGCCCTGCCGGATTGAGGAGAGTGAGCCGAAATGAAAAAATTTGCTCTTTTCGCCTATAACGGCGATCTCATGTGTTTCATCCATGTCCTCCTAAATGCTCTTGACATGAAAAGCAGGGGGCATGAGGTCAAACTGGTCATAGAAGGGTCTGCGACCAAGCTGGTCCCTGAACTCGCAAAAAAAGACAATTCTATGCATCAGCTTTATGAAAAGGCAAAGGCGCAGGGCCTTATAGACGGGACCTGCAAGGCGTGCGCCAGCAAAATGGGCTCCCTGGATGGGGTGAAGGCCGAGGGGCTCACACTCCTGGATGAGATGATGGGGCACCCGAGTATTGCCCGGTATTATGCGGACGGTTTTGAGGTTGTGACCTTTTAAAGCCCGCTTCTCACCTCCCTGTTGTCAGCGAAAAGGGTTTTTCCTTTTCTTGAACGACCGTATGCAATCTGTCCCCATAAAGAGAGGAAAAGATCGTCTTTTCCTCTTGACAAAGGGTTTCTTCTTATATAGGAGTTAAATGATCTT
>Ga0307441_1000289_pt1 | contig 19370 bp, 15 predicted proteins | sample SalMarWE160420MG_FD_202149 | JGI IMG/M metagenome (GOLD analysis project Ga0307441, IMG submission 202149) | Salt marsh sediment microbial communities from the Plum Island Ecosystem LTER, Massachusetts, United States - WE1604-20 | ecosystem: Environmental > Aquatic > Marine > Intertidal zone >... | reverse complement strand
ATTATCTTTGTTCTCCTTAAAAAACGGCATAATATATCTTCCTTTTTTATATGCCATTTTATTAATTATTTTTTATTAAAACAATTAATCTTTTAACAATTTTACGCTTTTCTATGCGACACCCACCTACGGGATTAAAAACCATATTGGCTTACAATCTAATTATAATAATCTCAGCCCTTCTGCCAAAGGCATTCCTTTGGAAGGGCTTTTGTACTAAACGCCGAAGGCGTGAAATTATTCTAAAAAAACAATAAACAGACGAACCCCAAATCCAGTAGGGATGACATTAAAACATAATTAATAATAAATTAGGTAAGCTTGTAATTATTTATTTTGGACAGGTAAACTCTTTATAAATATTTTATACTTTCCTCCACAACGTCGTTTTAATAATCGGTAGAAATAATTATAATTGTTCGTTAAAAGTTTATTATTAATATCAACAAGTTGTTAGTTTCTAGTATATAAACCGTTGTCCAAAGGACTCCTTCGGAGAAACGGTTACGACGTGAGTTTTTATATCGCTAACGCCGGGATTAATCCCGGCGTTAATAAAAACGACTAGGCATATTGTAACTGTTTTAACAGTTTACAGGTCATGAAATCTAATTAGAACAACGGGCTAATATCACTTATAATTAATATTTTTAAATGAAAATCTTAGTTTTAGCACTTTCCGGAATAGGCGATGCGTTAATGTTTACACCCGCATTAAAACTGATGCGTCAGTCTTTCCCGGATGCTCAAATAGATGCGCTGGTAATGTTCAAAGCTGTTAAGGACATGTATGAAAGGAATTCTGATCTAAATAATGTTTACTATTCAAATTTTCTCAATCAAAGTTCGTTAAAATCTTTAATGTTTGTTTTAAAGCTCAGGAAAAAATATGACGCTTCAATAAATGTTTATCCTTCCAACAGAAAAGAGTATAACCTTATTAATTATTTTATTGGAGCAAAGAAGCGTGCCGGTGTAAATTATTTAAGGCGTAATACAAGAGAATTCGGTTTTTTAAATAATGTAACCGTAACGGAAGATGACTCACTTCATAATGTCCAGGAAAATATTAAGCTTGTAGAAAAATTATTAAACAAAAAATTTGATGAAGAACCTTCGCTAAATTTTTCGTTGATTAAAGAAGATATATCTTTTGCTGAAAGCTATCTTAAAGAACTTAATATTAACGAAGATAATTTGGTAATCGGATTTCATCCCGGATGCGCCACATTAAAAAATCACATTAAAAGACGCTGGAAACCGGAAAAATTTATTGAACTCGGGAAAAGATTAATTCAGCAGAATAAAGCTAAGCTTTTAATATTCGGCGGACCAGAAGAAGATGAATTAAAACAATCAATTTGTTCGGGAATAAATTCGCCGGATGTTTTTTCTGTTAAAACAAAAAACCTGCCGGAAAGTGTTGCAATACTTAAGAGATGCAGCTTATTTGTCACTAACGATTCCAGCATGATGCACATTGCCTCGGCAGTAAATAAAAAAGTAGTTGCGATTATCGGTCCGACAAACCCGAATTATATACATCCATGGAAAACAGAGCATAAAATTGTAACTTTAAACCTAGACTGCGCTCCCTGCTTTATATATTCTCCCCGTCCGCTTATCTGCTTCAGGAATGATGTTAAGTTCAAGTGCATTAAAGAATTAAATGTTGATATGGTTTACAATGCGGCAAAGACATTTCTCCATTAATTACTCAGCGGTTACGTAATTTTTAATAAATTTTAGTTTGTCATTCTGGCGAAAGCCAGAATCTAAGAGATTCCTGCTCGGAGGCCGGAATGACGACCTGCATTTATGTAAATCCTAATTTAACTTTTTATCCAACTCTTCACCTAAATATTCCGCAATCTGCTCAACACTATCCGCACATTTAATCAAACCGTTCTTTCTTCCTTCATGCTCTATTTGCTTTTCCATAATTGCCACAATCTCATTCCACATTTTAGAATGACAAACAACCGGTTTTATTTTAAGCAGATTTTTATTCATTAATTCCCAAACCACCGAAAGTTCAAGTAAAGTTCCTGTCCCGCCTTGAAGAATTACATATGCATCGCCAAGCTCTACTAACTTTGTAATTCTTTCAAACAAAGTTTTACATTTTATTTCTTTAGTTAAATATTTACTTGGAACCGCACCCCAAAGGTCAACAGTAACCCCTATCGCTTCTCCACCGTTTTCAGCAGCGCCTTTGGAAACCGCATCCATAATTCCCCGGTATCCGCCGGTACAGACATTAAATCCTTTTTGTGCAAGTAGTCTTCCCAAATTATAAGCTGTTTCATATTCTTCGTCGTTGCTCCTTGGCAGGGAACTTCCGAATACAGTAATTGTTTTTCTCATATTAGATCAGGAAAATTTATTCATAAAAATTCTTATCCCACCTGTGCACTTTAAGTTCTTCAAGGAGTTTTGGAGATAACCCCCCATTCTTAACGCTGGCAATATTAGCCAAAAGATTTTTTTCTTTTCTCATTCCCGGGATTACTGAAGTTACCGCGTCAAAACTTATGATAAATCTTAATGCGGCTTCCGCAAGTGATTTTGTTTCCGATTTAACATCATTCCAGATTTCATCCGTTCTTAATTTGACATCTACTTTTCTTTTCCCCTGAAAGTAGTCGTTTCTAAAATCACCGACCGGAAATTCGGTAGAAGGATCGACATTGCCGGTTAATGCACCTTCATCAAAAGGAACTCTTGCTATTATGCTTATATTATTTTCCACGCAGAAAGGAAAAAGTCTCTCTGCGGGTTTTTGTTCGAAGATGTTAAAGATAACCTGAAAACTGTCGATCAGCCCGGTTTTCCCGGCTTCAATTCCGTTTAACGGCTGGTTATCATTCATGGATATTCCCCAAAATCTTACCTTGCCGTCTTTCTTTAATTTTTTAACGGCTTCTTTCCATTCATCATTGTCTGCCCACTTATCGTTCCATACATGGAATTGCATTAAATCAATGTAATCTCTTTTTAAATTTTTAAGGCTTTCTTCGGTACTTTTTATTATATGGTTTTTAGGGAACGATTCTTTTAGCGTTGATGAACTTGCTGCAGGCCATTCTCTTTTTTTTGAGGGAATTTTAGAAGCAACGAATAATTGTCTTCCGCATTCTTTTTCAATTTCTCCGACTAACTTTTCGCTGTGTCCGTTGCCGTAAACCAGTGCAGTGTCGAAAAAATTAATCCCTTCGTCAACAGCTTTCCTTAGAGCTCTTTTTGATTCGGTGTCGTCTGCACCGACCCACATAGCTTTCCCTATTCCCCAGCATCCGAATCCGAGCAAAGATATTCGGTCATCTGATCCTGCAAATTTTTTCATTTTTATAGAATTATTCTTTTCGTTTGCTTTAGCCATAACTTTAATCTCTCCGAAATTTTTATTTGAGTATTTAACTGGGATATTTTATAAAGTCAAGATAATATTTTTAACTTTTTTAGCAAATGGATTTAATTAAAACGTGATTTAATAATTAATAACCGGAAAGTATTGTTTAAGAAATTAAAGAAAAGAATAGATATATTATATCGCTTGAAAATATTCATAATATTAAAGATACGGGAGGCCTGATGCAGGATACATCATACCGATTTTATCCTGAATCTGGTACCCGGCATCCTTAATTGATTTATATTAATAAAAACATTATTTACTAACAATAATTAATCTTTTATTATGAATATACAATTTTTCCTTCTTCCCCAACCTTTTATAATTGTTATAGTCTAATTAACCAGATGGAAAGGCAATGACAAAAGAAGAAAACAACTTAATAATAGCCGCTCAAAAAGGTGATGCGGCAGCCTTTAAGGAAATTATTTATCGGTACGATAAAAATGTACTGGGGATTGCTTACTCGTTCATTAATAATAATGAAGATGCTAAAGATATATATCAGGAAGTGTTTCTGCGGGTTTTTAAGGGAATTAAAAAGTTTGAATTCCGGAGCGAATTTTCTACATGGCTTTACCGGATAACGGCTAATGTCTGTCTGACATATCGTTCCCAGAAAAAGAAATTAGCGTACACTTCTTTGGATGAGGAATTTGATGACGACGGCGGCGAACAGAGGCCGTTATCCGATACAATTACAAACGGCGAAACTCCGGATATGCCGACTCTGAGTTCCGAAATAGCCTTTAAAATAGAAAGTGGTCTTGATAGGCTTTCGCCGCAGCAGAGAATGGTATTTACATTAAAACATTACCAGGGATACAAAATTAAGGAAATTGCTTCGGTATTGAATTGCACGGAAGGGACGGTTAAAAATTATTTGTTTTTGGCAACACAGAAAATGAGAGATCATCTTCAAAGCTTTTGGGTAAAGGAGTAGGAGATAAAATGGAACATAATGTTTTTAAAGAAATGATTCAGCTTGCACTATTAAATGAACTGAATGATGATGAAATGAAAGAACTTCATAGGCATATGATAGAGTGCAGCGAATGCCAGCTTGAATATGAAAGGCTTACGAAATTTTATGCATTAATAAATGAAAATAAGACAAAGGATGTTGAAGAAAATTTTTTGCGGGAAGCGAGGCAGCAATTTTTTCAAAAGCTTGATTATGAATTATCAAAACAATCAATCGTAAAAAAATTATTCAACTCGGTTAGAAAATATTTTTGGATTTATAAACGGCCGGCCTTAGCCGGAGCTTTTTCGTTAGCTGCCGGTTTCATACTCGGCTACCTAATTTTTTCTGCAGGTGCATCGAACGGTGTTATTTTAAGTAACAATAATGCTGCAAACGGAAAGGGAACGGAAATTACAAATGTCAGATTTTTAAATAACGGATCCCTTAACGGTGAAGTGGAATTTACCTTTGATGCGGTTAAGCAGATAACAATGAAAGGGAAAATTGATGATCCTAATATTCAAAAAATTTTAGCGGAAGCATTGTTAAATGAAAAAAATCCCGGGGCACGAATTAGAACGGTAAGTGAACTTGCAAATCAGACGGGAACAGCTCTAAATCCTAAAATTAAACAAGCTTTAATTACCGCACTTAAATTCGACAGCAACCCTGCCGTTAGAAGGGAGGCCCTGAAAGCATTATTGGAATACCCTTATGATAATGAAATAAACGACTGTTTATTATACGTACTCCAGCATGATGATAATTCAGCCTTAAGAATTGCGGCCATTAACGGACTGGCATCAGCCAAATTAAGCGGTCGAAATATAAATGAAGAAACTCTAAAAGTATTAAACCAAAAAGTTAAAAATGATGACAACGAATATGTACGCATTCGTGCAGCATCTCTATTAAAGGAGGATAAATTACAATGAAAGCAATCAAATTATTCGTGGTATTTTTTGTTTTCGCTGCTGCATCGCTTTACGTATATGCAGGAAACAACAGCGAGGTATCGAAGACCTTTAAAGTAAACAAAGGCGGCCAATTAAAAGTGGAAATTATGGCCGGTGATATAAATATCTATACATGGAATAAAAATGAAGTTTCCGTAAAGGTTGAAGGTGTTGACGAAGAAGATAGAGATCAATTGAACATTTCGCAGTCCGGCAATACGGTAACCGTTGATTTTAAAGGCGCGGGAAGCTGGGGAAGCAGCGATGTAGAGATAAGCGTTCCGGAGGAATTTAATCTGGATCTTAATACAAATTCAGGCAACATAGAGGTGAATAATAATATTACCGGTACGGTACAGGCATATTCTGCCGGAGGGAACATCTCCTTAAAAGATGTAAAAGGCAAAACAAATGTAAAAACAAACGGCGGCAATATTAACACCGGCAGTATCTCCGGCAATCTGCATTTATCTACAAACGGCGGCAACGTGGAAGTCGGAAATATCTACGGTAAAGGTGAAGTACGGACAATGGGAGGCTCAATAAATATTAAAAATGTTAGTAAGGATTTGGATACAAAAACTTTCGGCGGCGATATTGATGTAGGAAGTGTAGGCGGAAATGCAAAAGTTTCTACATTGGGAGGAAGTATTTCTACAGGCAAAATCAGCGGCAGCGCGGATGTCCGGACAAACGGCGGAAATATTAAACTTCTCGGCGCCAGCGGATATGCTAAAGCAAAAACTCTCGGAGGAAATATTGCGCTTTATAATATTTCGGGAAATATTGATGCGAAAACTGCAAGCGGTAATGTTTATGCAGAATTAACACCTTCGGGAAAAGAACAAAGCAATATTTCCACATTGAGCGGCAGAATCAATTTTTTAATTGATCCGAATGCAAAGGCAACAATTCAAGCTGAAGTAAAACACAGCGATTCGGACGAAGAAAAAATGATTCAGTCGGATTTCCCGGCCAAGAATTATGAAAAAGGAAATAATGGCTTTACTACATCTGCTACTTATTTAATTAACGGCGGCGGAGTTTTGATCAATCTCAGCACTATTAATGATAAAATTATTATAAGAAAATTAGGAAAGTAAAATTTTGATCCGCTAACTTTATATTGAATTACAATAACCCTGCCCAACATTCCTGTGCCTTCCGCTAGGCACAGGAATTATTTTTAGATATTTACACCGTATTTTAATGAGCTAAAATCCGCATACCGAATGAATTCTATTTTTTAACTCTTAGTTAAGTGTACTTTTTTCATCCGGCATCACTTTTTTAAATTTTCTCTTTTCAGCTTTTAGCCTAAACTTTTCATTCTCCGGTTTTTATCTTTCGCAACAAAGTCCCCCTTTGGGGGATTTAGGGAGCCTCCTTAACCTTTCTCTTTCCTCTTACTGTAAGAAAAAGATTGTGCGGATTAAATAAAAATGAGGCTGTCTCAAAACTGTCATTCCGGGCTTGACCCGGAATCTAAACATTCGAATTTCTCTTAAAAAGAGATGCTGAATCAAGTTCAGCATGACAAATTCCCTCTTTTGAGACAGCTTCTAATGATATAAGCAACCTCGTTATAACCGTTTCTCCGAAGGCGTCCTTCGGACGAGTGAAGCAATCTTTATTTTTTAATAAAGAGTCAGATCACTTCACTTCGTTCGTGATGACAGAATAAATTTTTGGTCAGCCTTAATCAGCTGGAAACAGCACCTCCGGCGGCAAATACAAAGGTATTTTCCTATTTTATCTTTGTCTCCAGCTTTCATTTCTCTGTGTAACCTTTTCCTTTCAGGGTCACTGAGTTACGCGGAGGCTGGATAGAGCAGTACTGCGTAAAATATTTGTATTCTTTAGGCTTTTATTTTTTAACTTTTATCTTTTCACTTTGTTTCCTTGTCACTTTGTTACCTATTTTTTTATTGTAGTATTGAACAGCAAGCTATATATTTGATTATTCAAGTATATTGTATCGGGGTCAATAAAAGAAGGAATACGTATAATGAAACGAACAGCCGTCATCTTATTCTTTATTGTATTTGTATTTTATTCATTTGTTCATGCACAGGAAAATAAGTCCGGCCCTCTTGAACAGAGAGCGCATGATTTAATGAGTCTTTTCCGTGCCGATCCCGGAAACTATGAAAAATATTTTTCAAGCAATTTCATTTCACAAGTTACCCCGGCTAAACTGACAGATATATTTACTTATTTTTATAATAACTTCGGTAAATGCATTAGAGAAGTGCCTAACGGACCTGTTAACGGATTCTCGGGCAAATTTCAATTTATTTTTGAAAAGAATACCAGCGCCCCTGTAAGTTTAACAGTAGACGCATCAGGTTCTCATCTGATTATAGGCTGGTGGTTAGGCAGTCCGGTAAGCATTGCAAATTCTTTTAGCGAAATAATTAAAGAGTTTAAAAGCCTGCCCGGACAGTCGTCTCTTCTTATACTAAAAGTTTCCGGTAATAAAACGGATACATTAGCTGCTTATAATCCCGAAAGGGAACTGGCAATCGGTTCATCTTTCAAACTTTATATTTTAAGCGAACTGCTTCGTACAATAAATAATGGAAAACATAAATGGTCTGATATTATTAATCTGAATCCGGAATACATGTCTCTGCCGAGCGGCTTTCTGCAAAAATGGCCTGCGGGTTCACCCTTAACTTTACATTCTCTTGCAGCTTTAATGATTTCGCAGAGCGATAATACCGCGGCAGATGAACTTCTGCATTTTTTAGGAAGAAAAAATGTTGAGAAAATGCTTGCGACAACAGGACATTCTGATCCCGCGCTTGATATTCCGTTCCTTTCAACTTCGGAAATGTTTAAACTGAAAGGAGAGCCCGGCATGAAGGCTCTTCATCAATATCTTACAATGAATGCCGAAAAGAAAAGAGAATTTTTAAATAATACGGTTTCGAAAATAAATCTTGAGTCCATAACATTCCCCGCTAATCCGGTTTATATTGATTCCGTGGAATGGTTTGCATCGCCTTCCGATTTATGCAGAGTAATGAACTGGCTGCTGCTTGACAGTAAAAGCGGACCGGGTGCTGAGATAAGAAAAATACTATCCATAAATCCCGGCTTAACTTTCCCGGAAGGAAAGTGGAAATATATCGGCTATAAAGGAGGTTCGGAACCGGGTGTAATAAATATGACTTACCTGCTTCAATCCGTTAACGGCAGCTGGTATGAATTTTCCGCAGGCTGGAACAATAAAGCCGCATCTTTAGATAATGGAAAATTTTTCGAACTCGTGAGCAGCGCTATCGATTTAATAAAATAAAGCTGAGAAAAAAGATACGGCAATGATTGGGTTTTGATAATCTTCAGTACAAGTATGAAGTTCCCGTTTAAATAAGTTTAGCGTCACGAATTGTGCAGGCAATAGAACCTGCCGGTTTACATACTGAAGGTATACAGGTAGGCTAAGATAACGCAGATACAACAAAATCAATAATCTGAATTTCATAATTTACGACAGCATCGTATAAATACTTGCTGTTTTATACGATACCGTAGTATATTTGTGCTGTCATGGAAGAAATTTTTTACAGATATAACCCCTGGTGGGAAGAAGATTACCAAACTTCCGGTATTATTCTGCGTCCATTAATTTTAAAGCAATTGATCCCTCTTCTTAAAACCAAAGATATAATAATTCTGACCGGTCTCAGACGTATCGGTAAGACAACTTCTATGAAGATATTAATTAAACATCTAATAGATGAAGAAAAAATAAGTCCGTTAAAGATTTTTTACATCAGCCTTGACGATTACCTTTTAATGAACAAATCTGTTCTTGAAATAGTTGATGACTACAGGAAGACGCATAAACTGAAGTTTGATGAGAAGATTTTTCTTTTCCTTGATGAAATCGCATACAGGAAAGATTTTGAGGTACAGCTTAAGAATCTTTACGATAATCAAAATGTTAAGATATTTGCTTCATCTTCCCAATCCTCCGTTCTAAAAAAAAGAAAAAGTCTAATTACGGGAAGAGCAAAAATAATAGAAATACTGCCTCTGGATTTTGATGAATACCTTTCATTCAAACAAATTACACTAGGTAAAAAAGATGCTCATCTGATTGATAAATACTTTGAAGAATATCTCCAATTCGGCGGTATACCCGAATTTGTACTCCGGGGAGATATGGAATATCTTAAAGAACTTGTAGACGATATAATATTAAAGGACATCGCCGCAGAGTATAATATTAAAGATAATTTTTTGCTTAAAGACTTTTTTCTGCTTTTAATGGAAAGAAGCGGTAAGGTCTTCAGCATAAACAAGCTGGCTAATATTCTCAAAGTCTCTCCCGATACTGTTAGACGCTACTTAGAATATTTTCAGAATACATATCTTATACATTTGCTGCCGAGGTTCGGGAAAACAAACGAAAGATTATTGTCGGCAAAAAAAATATATGCTGCCGACCTCGGGATAAGAAATATTTTTACCGGTTTTAGAGATAAAGGCAGCTTGTTCGAAAATTATGTTTATTTAAAGCTTAAACATCTTGAACCTGCTTATATTTATAAGGACGGTATTGAGATTGATTTTATAACGTCGAATAAAATACTTATTGAAGTTAAATACCGCGAAGAATTAAAAGGCAGACAGCTTGAACTATTTAATAATATAAAAGCCGGTACCAAATTAGTAGTCTCCGGTATCCGGGATTTAAGAAATTTTTAATTGTATCGATTTATAGGAGAAAGATATTTCCCCTCAGCCTCGTCCCGGATCAATCTATTATTAAAGATAAAATAGGAACGCGGTAAATCAAATTTTATCGGGGAGTCCCCTAACACCGGAGTTAAAGAATTTAATCCTCCGGGAGAAAAAAGATACGGCAGCTACTGGGTTTTAATAATCTGCAGCACGAGATTAAAGTTTCCACTATAATAAATTACAATATAATTTTGAAATTAAAATTATTGAATGCACGGATTAAAAATATAATTACTTTTTCTTCTATTGGAGCCGCGGCATACATTCTCGCGGATATAATTCATGAAGTAATCGGACATAGCTGCACTTGTATTTTAGCCGGGCATAAAATTACACTTTTAACTTCAGTTTATTTCAGAAGTATACCCGGCAGCATTTTTACGGATTTAGGCGGCCCCGCATCTAACTTAATTTTTGGCTTCTTGATATATTATATACTCATCAAGAAAAAAAATTTGCCCGTTCTTTTAGGATTCTTATTGTTACTTACAATGTCCTATAACTTCTTTTGGTTTTCTGGAACAATCCTGCAGTCAAGTTTTAGTCCAACCGGCGATTGGACTTATGCGGCAAAGGGATTAAATATAGGCTTATATGCAAAGCCTTTTCTGGCGGCGGCAGGAATTGCGGCATATTATTTTTTCATAAGAGTTGTTAAAACTCAATACGCAATATTCAAATTGAACTTCCCTGCATTTCCCTTAAAGCTGTTTATTTATATTTCATATTTTGCCGCGGTAGCGGCAGCAGTAATTGCAGGTTTGTTTTATTATCCCGGCAGAATGCATGCAGCGTTCGAAGGTCTGCTTGAAATGATCGGATCGCTTCCGGTCTTATTTATAGGCATCGGTGAAAAATTCAAATATACACATTACAAAACAAATCAAAGCCCAATATTTAATATCTTGATATTTGCTGTGTTCATAGTATTTTGTTTAACACTCGGACGGGGTTTTATTCTTTGACAAAAGGAATAAAAAAGTGAAGTAAGTACTTAGTTGTATGAATGCATGATTACATGGAATTGATCTGCACGCCTTTCACTTAAAAGTAATTTCAGTTTTTTATAAAAATATTATCTAAGTTATAATTGTATTTATCTAATGTTCCTGCAGCAATTATAATTGGGGCGTATATTCAAGTCCAAAGCAAAAATAAAATAGGCTGAATAAAATAAATGCGGGCGTGCAATTACTTTTAGTCTTAAAAATCAATTTTGTATAAATAAAGACTGCTCCTGTTCAATGGAAAATACCTTTTCGCATCCGGTATTTTTTTATGGCAGTATTCCGGCATTAATCAACAGGTGTTAAAATGAATATGAATGATATTGAAAAACTAGGGTTCGATAATTGGTTTCAGGATAAAACCGACAAATCTAAATTAAATGACTTTCAAATAGTCAGAGTAATAAGTGTAAATAAAAATAGTTTTGTTGTATCAAACGGTACCAAAGACACTTATGCCGAGTTAACCGGAAAATATTTATTCAATTCCGATTCGACGCTGGATTTGCCGGCTGTAGGGGATTGGGTTTATGCACAACTGTTTGATGATGATTCACTTGCAATCATTCACGAAATATTTCCCCGGAAATCACTGCTGAAAAGAAAAACCCCGGGAAAGAAAATTGAATATCAGCTGATAGCCGCAAATATAGATACTGCTGTTATTATGCAGTCGCTTGATTCCAATTTCAACTTAAGAAGACTTGAGCGGTACTTAGTGATGATATATGAAAGTAATATTACACCGGTTATTTTCCTTAGTAAAAGCGATCTTATAAACACAGAGGAAATTGAATCGAGGAAAAACGATATTCACAAAATAATTCCGGATATTAAAATAGCTGCATTCAGCAACAACAGTATGACCGACATGGAAATTATCAAAACGTATTTTACTTCTTCCAAAACTTTTTGCCTGCTCGGCTCATCCGGTGTGGGCAAAACTACATTGTTAAACAACCTAATACACAATGACCTTTACAAAACTCAGCCGATAAGGGAAAAAGACGGAAGAGGAAAACATACTACCACACGGCGTGAACTTATAGTTTTAGAGAACGGCGCAATCGTAATAGACAATCCCGGGATGCGCGAACTTGGAATTATTTCAGTTGAATCAGGGCTTGATGATACTTTTAATGAAATTGCAGATCTATCCGGCCGGTGCCGTTATAATGATTGTACACATACTGCCGAGAAAGGCTGTGCGGTTTTAAAAGCATTAGAAGACGGAATAATTTCTAAAGAACGTTATCAGAATTATATAAAGATGTACAAAGAATCGCTGTATCACGAAATGTCATATTTTGAAAAGAGACAGAAGGACAAAAAATTCGGCAAATTTATGCACTTATATATGAAGAACAAAAAAGATAAAGAATAGCACCAAACCGTGTTCTCTGCGCGTAGGTATTCGGCGGCAGAAAAAGATTCGGCAATGACTGGGTTTTAATAATTTGCAGTTCGAGTAAGAAGGTTTCGTTGAAGTGAGAGTTTGAATGCCTGAGAGCATGTTTGCACGAAACTGCTACAAAGTTACTATTTAAAATTATTTCTGCTTTTTATAATAAAATTACATAAGTTATAATTGTTCTAATCCAACGACCGCGTAATTATGATGATTGGGGATGATGGTTAAGATTAAGTCACTATATGAACAACCAGAAAAGAAGAAAGAATAATTTACTTATCAATCAAATTAAATTGAGATGTTATTAATAATGTTTTTAGAATTGAATGGGTAGGCAATAATTATTCTAGTAAAACTATAATACTAATTTAATAGCTAAAAAATCTTTAGGGAAAAATTTATGGAACCAATCTCAGTATCACCGTTTAGACAAATAGAAGATGATTTCGCACAAGATATCAAAAAGCGAAGAACTAAAGTCTCGCCCCCAAAAACAGTTATTTTTTTTAGAAATGAACATTTAAAAGGAATAGAAAGAGACGTATGGGAGGTTCCATTAGAATTATTGAGATACAGGGTGGATAATGGTAGAATATCTTCAGATGTAGAAAGTTATCAAAAGTTACATGGACCACTCTTAGAGAAAGACGTAAATACACAGAATATTTTAGCAAATTTTCTTGAAAAAAAAGATCCCGAATTAACTGATATTCTCATAAAATCTCTTAAACATACTGGTCAAAAAGAACCAGCAATAATAACGTGCGATGGATTTTTAATAAATGGCAATAGAAGGAAATTAGCTTTAGAAAAGTTAAAATATCCGACAATGAGGGTAGTAATTTTGCCCGGTCCTGATGATGAGGGCGGACAACCTACCTTGCTTGAAATAGAGCAAATCGAAAATAGATATCAATTACAAAAAGAAGGTAAAGCAGAATATTATAAATTCGATAGAGCCCTTTCAATTAGAAGAAAAGAAAAATGGGGCATGACATTGGAAATGCAGTTGAGAGATGATCCACAGTATGCATCTTTGCCGGAAAAAGAATTCCAAAAGAAAATGCAAGAATACCAAGAAGAATATCTTGAACCATTGAAGTGTATTGATATGTATTTATCTCATATTAATAGAGAAGGATTGTATGACAACATTTCATCAGGAATAAAAGATAGAGAAGGTAGATGGCAAGCTTTTTATGACTATTCTGATACAGTAGAGTCTAAACTAAATGATGAAAACAAAAGAATGAAATATTTGGGAATAAGCGAGGATGAAATTGGTATAGTTAGGGATGTAGCCTTTAAAATTATAAGACAACGTGAATTTCCAAAATTGAAAAAAGTGCATCAAATAATGCGTGATTTACCAAAGATACTAAGAAGGGAAGAATCAAAAGAAACATTGTTTGCCCTTAAGGATATAGAAATGGACATTCCTAACAAATTGAAATATGATAAAAATGGTCAGGAGTTAGATTTTAAAAAAATTGACCAAATTTGGATTAGCAATAATGCACCTACGATAATCAGACAAGTAAAAAAAGCTATAAATTTGAATGAGTTCGAGAAGGAAAAAGAAACACCAATAAAACTATTGCAAACAGCATATGAAAAACTAATTCACCCAGATATGCAACCACAAAATGCAAAAACCGCAGATTTTAAGGATGCTTGTATCCTTTCTCAACAAATTAGAGATAGAGCTGATGTATTGAGAGCTGAATTCGCAAGCTTAGATAAAATGAAAAACAAATTTAATGTTAAAAATCAAATGAAAAGGAAACATAAATGATTGTTGATTTAATAAAGGGGAAGATTGAATTAACAGAGTTTGAATTACAATTAAAATCATATCAAATCTACCAACTGAATTTTTGGGGATTCTTAGTTAATCAAACAAAAAAATCCTTAATAGCTGAAACAGATTATAATAAAATTCTACCAAAGCTTACAGAATACTTTGATAAAGAAAAAATATCTTATGAGCTTACTGAAATATGTAGAGAAAAGCTAAACGAAATTTTACAGGAGAAATTGATCTTTGAAAGTTATATTAAGAAAGCAATGGATTATAAAAACGGAAATGTAGATAATGAAGAACTAGATAATATCATTTCATTTCTAAAAAAGAATGTTCCAAGAAAATTAAAAGAGCACCAAGTTAAAGCAATGATGCATTTGTATTATATAAAGAATGGAGCTAATTTTTCTGTTCCAGGTAGTGGCAAGACATCGGTTGTACTCGCTGTATTTGAAAAGTTGAGATTAGAAGGAAAGGTAGATATCCTTTTTGTTGTTGGTCCGCCATCAAGTTTTGGACCTTGGAAGAGCGAATTTAAGGAAACACTAGGCCGCGTGCCAAATGCATATGTTTTTGCCGGAGATTTAAAAATAAATAGAGAGATTGAATATTATAAGACTGAAAAGTTTCATGAATTATACCTGACAACCTTTCACACACTTTTAAATGATATCAAATATGTCACAGACTTTTTGTCCTCAAAAAACTTAAATGTCTTCTTGATAATTGATGAGGCTCATTATATTAAACAGATAAACGGCAACTGGGCTTCTGCTGTTATACAATGTGCTGAACATGCTAAATATCGTTGTGTATTAACCGGTACACCAATTCCTAAAAGTTATGAGGACCTTTTTAACTTATTTGAATTTTTGTGGCCGCAAAAAAATTTATTAACCGCCGAAGATAAATTCAGATTAAAGAAACTAGAAGCTAAAAAAGCAGATGATGAAGCTAAGCAGATATTAGATGAGAAAATTGGACCGGTTTTTTATAGGGTTAGGAAAAGAGATCTTGGCTTAAAAAAACAAAACTTTTTGCCTCCAATCAAAATTGAGATGAATAAACAAGAGAGAATAATTTATGATTCGATATTTTTTAAACTAAAAAATTCTTCCAAAGATGATTACTTAGTAAACATTGAATTAATTCAGCGTTTAATAAAAGGCAGAATGATTAGGTTACGTCAAGCAACATCTTATACAAAATTGCTTTCAACATCGATCAAAGATTATGATGAAAATATTTTCCCAAATGAAGATAGTGTTGCAAATATTATTCAGAAATATGATAAGAATGAATTACCAGCTAAACTCGAATATCTAATTAGTTTTGTTACAAATTTTAAAAAAGAAAATAAAAAAATTGTTATTTGGTCAAATTTTATTGGTACAATCAAATTGATTGAAAAACACCTTAACAAAAGAAATATATATAACAAAAAAATCATTGGTGAAACACCCGTAGACAGAGAAGACATGGTTGATGTGGAAACGCGTGAAAAAATTCGGAATGAATTTGTTGATCTTAGAAGTGGACTTAATGTTTTAATTGCTAATCCTGCTGCATGTTCAGAATCTATTTCTTTACATAAGACTTGCTTTGATGCCATTTATTATGATCTTTCATATAACTGTGCTCAATATTTGCAATCTTTAGACAGAATTCATAGAGTTGGGGGTTCAGAGTTTCACGAAGCAAATTATTATTTCTTGCAGTATAAAAATACAATTGACTCAGATATTCTCAATAACTTAAATCGAAAAGCAAAGAAAATGTACGATATAATAGAAGATGATTACAGCATTTATTCACTAGACATGTTTGATGTTGAAGACGAAATTGAGGCCTATAAAAGATTATTCTATAAATCATAAATGAATAAGTCCAACACTACAAAATTTAAAAGTATCTTAGTTCTATTTGATTTGTTAACTACAGTTTATCAAAAAGAAATACAATATTTAAAACAATTGTATTTAAAAGACGCTGAGGACTTTGAGGATTGTGTTGAATTTCTTCTTTCATTAGATCTTATTAAACTCAATTCTGGATATATAGAATTGACTCCCCATTTAAATAGGTTTCTTATAAAGAAACCAAATGAGGAAGAAACAAAGAGATTTCTGATTAAAGAGTTGCTCAATAAAAGAAATTCAAATGTTTGGAGTTATTTAGAAAGATTTAAAAATATTAGTGACAAATATGTTTTCGAACCAAGTATTTCAGAAAATTTAGAATATAGTAAAATTAGAAATTTATTAATCGAATTAGGACTCGTTTCTTACAGTTTTGGTGAAAGAAATTATGAGATTACAGAAAAGTATTTTCCGGCTTTTATAAACAACACATTTAAAGAACATGCTTTGAGCCCCGAGAAATTAGTGAAAATCATAGAAGATCAAAATAAAATTGGTAAATATGCTGAGCTAGAAATATTTAATTATGAAAAATCGAGATTATCATCTCGAAAAGATCTACTAGAAAAAATAGAGCATAAATCTTTAGTAGATGCAACAGCTGGTTATGATATAAAAAGTTTTACATTGGGAAAAAACACAGTCGTTTATGATAGACTTATTGAAGTAAAAGCTATTTCCATCATAGAGAAGAAATTTTTTATGACTCGAAATGAGTTGGAAATTTCAAAAAAAAATGGTTTGAATTATTATTTATACTTACTTCCAGAAATAGGAAAGTACAAATTTGATACTACTAATCTAATAATCATTCAAGATCCTAGTAAGAATATTTTTGAATCTGATGGTTGGACAATAAAGATAGAACAATATTCAATAGAGAAAAAAGAATACGAAAATTAAATTTATCGCGTAGGATTCACTTTTTGCTGTTTTTTTTCATTCTCAGTCAAACGAATGGGTACTCTATTATTTCTTAGTGCTTTTTCGAAATGATGATTTTTCCAAAGAACTTCTTGCCTATTATATTTCTTTCCAGAAGTATCTGCTGTATTCGTAATAATCACTGTTTTTGTCCATCCGTTTTTTTTTGAAAGAAATTCATTGTATAAATCATTATTATAACTGCTAATCAACATCATACATTTTGCATCATTACTCAGTTTTAGTAGTTCAATATGAAATAATTTATCAATATCATGTTTGTATTGATGGCTTCTTTCCATTAAATAAGGTGGGTCCATATAGAAAAGTGTTGCAGGCCGATTAAGATAGTCTTGTAAAAGTTCCCTAGCGTCTTTGTTTTCTACTCGGACACTTTTCAACCTTTCAACCAAAGCTTCTAGCCTTTCTGGAAGGTTATACCACCGGTTAACTCTGGCTTCTCTTCTATTACGTGAATAAGAATGACCAAAAGAAAATCCCGCACTAGTTTTCCCAACCGCACCATTTACGGTCATCATTGTTGAAATTAGAAAACGTCTCGCTTTCTCCAAGGGATCATGCATGTTATTATTTCCCTTTGCTCGTAAATATTCCGTACGCGCATAGGGTGTTAAACTAACAGCTTTAATTAATTGATCAGAATTATTTCTGAGTTGATCAAATAAATTAATAATCTGATCATCCAAATCATTAATAACTTCAATTGGGGCGGGGTCTTTAGCTAGTGTAATAGCAGCCGAACCGCAGAAGGCTTCTACCCAAGCATTATGTGGCGGGAGCAAACTAATTATTTTCGATGCAATTCGAACCTTTGCACCATAATAACCAAAAGGAGGTTTCATATAAGTAATTTATTTAATGGTTATAAGATACTTAATAATTTATTTTTTTAAAACTAATTAGTTACCTTATTTAAGGGAAAATACTCTTCCCCATCATAATTTAAAATAGGACTTGGCCATCTTTCCATTTCCCAAAGGCAGAACAAGCTTAACCACCAAGTTAACATAACAACCTTCGAGGTCACATAAATAATGCATCCGCCTTATTTATAATATCGCACTAACTTTGCGACCTCGAAGGTTACTAATCTTTATAAAGAATTTCTCTGTGTCTCCGTGTCTCTGCGGTGAAATATGCCGGTCAAATAAAATCCCAGCCATACCGCCGGTGTTTTTTGCGTAAAAGTTTTTAAGACCAACCCACCCCTAAATCCCCTCCGGTGGAGGGGACTTTCATTGTCATTCTTGTCTTTAGATTTTCAGTCCTTACTTTAAATAACTTTTAAAAAAGATAAATTAGATTTAATACTGATATTCAATTAAATATTATACGGGATAAGAAGAGTTATTGTCAGTTTTATTTTTAAATGTAAAGTTATTACCTCCAAGGAAGAATATCGTCCCCTCCCGGGGAGGGGCAAGGGGTGGGTAAAGAATACTATTACTATTTTAATTTAAGTTACTATATTATAACCCACCTCCACCAAAGGCGGACAGGTCTAAATCTCCTCCGGAGGAGGAGACTTTCACTTTCTTTTATCTCTTTTCATTAATAGTTCTACCATTTCCTTAACTACTTATAAAAAACATTTAAAAGTTATTTTATTAATAGATGAATATAGTTTTTGTAAACATGACAAATATGTGGCTGCAGGACGAAGACGGGGGTGGGTCAATAAAACCACTGCCATTTTAATCTAAGTATTTTAAAAACTAATCCGCCTCCGATAAAGGCGGCAACTTCACTTACCGCCGCAAATGTGAGAATGCTCTGCATGCTTGTCCCGTTCTGCGGGGAAATGCAATCTCCATAACACTGCCGGCAGGGCCGAAAAAATTCTTTCCATCCTCTTCGTTTAATTTTTTTAAGCGGCTCTAAAAATTAAATTAAAAACATTCTCCTGCAAACTATTCCAATGCCGCCGTACCGTAAAGACAGTATTAATTTTTAAATATAATTAGGATATAATAAATACTAGCAGTATTTTTACTAAGTAAGACAGTAGATATAGAAGTAAATATCCCGCTTTTAGCGGAATAATTGTAGAAGCAGACGCAATTCGTTTTAACCCTTCAATAGATTTCAAAACTCTGTCAAAAACAAATTATCAATAAATTATATAAAGGAGCATCTGTTATGGCAGAGCGCAAACAAGGAACCGTTAAATGGTTCAACAGCACAAAAGGTT
>Ga0307441_1000287_pt1 | contig 19372 bp, 16 predicted proteins | sample SalMarWE160420MG_FD_202149 | JGI IMG/M metagenome (GOLD analysis project Ga0307441, IMG submission 202149) | Salt marsh sediment microbial communities from the Plum Island Ecosystem LTER, Massachusetts, United States - WE1604-20 | ecosystem: Environmental > Aquatic > Marine > Intertidal zone >... | reverse complement strand
CCTGAACGCCGCGAGACGATGAGCCGTGCCGCCCGCACGATGGGTCGGCCGGACGCCGCCCGCGCGGTCGTCGACACCATCCGTCGGGAACTGCTGGGCGGAGCGTCGCCCGCCGGCGCATGAGCGTTCCGCGGCTGCTGGTCGCCCTCGCCTGGCTGCTGCTGGCCTCCGCGGCGGCAGCCGGTGAGCCGGGCGCCGCGGCGCCGGCGCCTGCAGGCGACCCCACGGCAGGCACGGGGGCCGCCGCGACCGGCGCCGCGACCGGCGACGGCGGCCAGGGAGCGGAGCTGGCCGACGTGCTCGTGATCGGGAGCCAGCCCGAAGCCATCATGGCGGCGGTGGCAGCCGCCGAGCAGGGCGCGCGCACCGTCCTGCTGACCAGCGACAAGCGTCTCGGCGGGCTGTTCGTGCTGGGAGAGCTCAACGTGCTCGACCTTCGCACCGAGCCCGCGCTGTACCAGCGGGGCCTGTTCCTGCGCTGGTGGCGACGCGTCGGCGAACGGCCCGCCTTCGACGTGGCGGCTGCCGAACACGCCTTCGCCGATATGCTCTCCCGAGCCGGCGTCAAGACCATCCGCGGTTCGCCGACGCCGGTGCCCCTCCTCGACGCCAACGGCCGCGTGCTCGGCGCCCGCGCGGGCGACCGGACCATCCTCGCCAAACAGGTGATCGACGGCGAGCGTGACGCGCGCTTCGCCGCCGCGGCGGGAGCGCCCTTCAGCGTCGGCTGGAGCTCCCTGGGCGTGAACCAGCACATGGCCGCCTCGCTGATCTTCGCCCTGAAGGGCGTCGACTGGGGCGAGCTGACGGCCGCCGTGCGCGCACGCGGCGATGCCTACGCCCACGTGCGCGACAACGTGGTCTGGGGCAGCTTCGGCGGGTATCCGGCGCGCTACGTCCCCAGCGGCCCAGGCCTGCGTTTGCGCGGCCTCAACCTCGGTCGCGAGTCCGACGGGACGGTGCTGGTCAACGCCCTGCTGGTCTACGACACCGATCCCCTCGATGCCGGCAGCCTGCAGCGCGCACACGCGCGCGCGGCGGCGGAGGTGCCCGCCGTCGCCCGCTATCTGGCGGCCGGGATCCCGGGCTTCGAACACGTCACCGACGCCGGCGTCGCACCTCGACTGTACGTACGCGAGACGCGGCATCTCCAGGCGCAGTGTGTTCTCACGGCCAACGACGTCCTCGACAACCGGGTCACACCCTGGGACGTGGCCGCCGGCGGCTACCCGCTCGACGTCCAGAGCCTCACGCCGCACGACACCGGCTTCGTGTTCGGCACGCCCGAGATCTACGGCGTGCGCCTGTGCATGGCGGTGTCGCCCAGGCCGGCGCCGCTGTGGGTGGTCGGCATGGCCGCCGGCTTCGATCCCATCGCCTTCGCCAGCGCGCGCGTGGTGCCGTTCGGCATGGCCTTCGGGGAGGCCGTGGGGGTCGCCGCCGCGCGGGCCGCGCGCCTGGGTCTCGACCCTGCTGCGTTGGCTGCCAGTCGCGACCAGGTAACGGCGGTGCGCGCCGCGCTCAGCCAGCGCGGCGCCTACCTGCCGGCGCTGGAGCCCCGCGCACCGGTCGGGCCGGTGTCGAGCCCGTACTTCCAGGCCTTCCGGCTGCTGCTGAGCCGTGGCCTCGCCGTGGGCGGCTACGACAACGACCCGCACCTCGACCGCGCCGAGTCGCAGCGCGCCTTCCTGTACCTGCTGAGCAACGTGGCGACACGCTTCTTCGGGAACGCCGACGCGGGTCCGACGCTGGTCGGCCACTACGGCATCGCCCACGCTGCGCTGACGCCGGCTGCGGCCCTCAGCATCGCCTACGACGCCGCCTGCCTGGTTGGAGCATGCCCGGCCGAACCCACCTGGGACGCGCTGCAGAGCGCGCGGGTGGCGCCGCCGGGGTTCGCGCCCTCGGCGCCCCTCGACCGCGGCCAGGCCTACGCGCTGGCGGCCGGCGTGGCCCGCCTCGCTGCCGTCACTCGCTGAGCGCGCCCAGGGCCGCTCACGCGCGCCCCGCCGCGCGCTCCTGCAGCACGGCATCGATGAACTGTCTGGCGGTGCGACCCGAGTAACCGTTGCCCCAGTCCGCGAAGCGGACCGCCCGCTGCACCAGATCGGGCGCCTGCACCCCCGCGTGGCCGGCCAGCACCTCCACGATGTGCAGGTACTCGCGCTGGCTGGCGCTGGGGAAGGTGATGGTCAGCCCGAAGCGGTCGGCCAGCGCCAGGCGCTCGTTGTGCGTGTCCCAAGCATGCACGTCATCGTCCTCGCCCGCCGCGGGCCGCTCCGAGAAGCGCTCGCGAAGCAGGTGGCGGCGGTTGCTGGTGGCGTAGAGCACGACGTTGCCGGGCCTGGCGCTGAGGCTTCCCTCGAGCAGGGTCTTGAGGGGATGGTAGCGGCGGTCACCGTGCTCGAAGCTGAGATCGTCCACGTAGAGCACGAACCTCTGCGGGTGACGTCGCAGGCGCTCCACCACCTCCGGCAAGCGCTCCAGGGCCTCACCCGGCAGCTCCACGAGTCGCAGGCCGCGCTCCTGGTAGCGCGGCAGCAGGCTGCGGACCGCCGTCGACTTGCCGCTGCCGCGCGGCCCGTAGAGCAGGGCGTTGTGTGCAGGCGCGCCTGCGAGCAGGGCCTCCGTGTTGGTGTAGAGCCGGCCGAGCTGATCGTCCACCCCCACCAGCAGCTCGCCGTCGACCGCCGCCGCGTGGGCGATCCCTTCGAGCCCGCCACCCCGCCAGCGCAGCGCCCCGTAGCGCGCGGGCGCGCCGGTGCCGTGCTCGCGGAACCGGTCCAGCAACCACTCCAGCACGGCCTCGGCGGGCTCGCTCAACAACGCCGCGGCCAGCGCGGCAACGCCCGACTCCCACGCCCCGCTCGGTGGCTCGGGAGCAAGCTGCTTCAGCGGCGGAAGCGACGCATCGGCCAGGCGCGCGGCGTCCGCGTGCCAGTCTCGACGCACCGCGCGCTGCAAGCTCTCGACGTCCGCGGCTGCGGCCGCGCGCAGCCCTTGTGGTGGCCGCTCGAGCCCACCCAGCGCGTTGCCCTCTTCGAGCACGGCGGCCGCCAACGCGGACGCGGGGTCGGCGCGGTCCTCGGCGATCAGCGCCCGCACCAGCGCTGCGTAGGCGTCCGCCACGCGGGCGTCGGGGTGCGCCCGGGCGGCCGCGGCCGACGCCTGCCGTGGCTCCTCGGCAACGGCCAGCGCTTCGTCCAGGTCACGCAAGGCTTGCCAGCCGGGGTGCCGCTCGACAGCGTGGAGCACCATCAGTCGTCGCACGGCACCTCCGCGACCTGCAAGCGTCTCGCGAACTCCGGCGCACCGTCCAGCGCCTGTCGCATGGCGCGCTCGCCGGCCACGATGGCCTGCGGTGACTTGTGGAAATCCCACCAGGCGGCGGGCGGTTCCTCGTGAACGAGCAGGCCGCCGTGCGGCGCGCGCAGGGCGCGGCTGTACGAGCGCACCCACACCGCCATGCCGCGCACGATCTGGCCGAACGGCCCCACCGGGCGGAGGCGCGTAGCCAGCCGCTGGAAGCGCCGGCCCGTCCGGGAGGCGTTGAAGCGCCGAATGCCCAGGATGATGCGGGAGTTGTTCACGTCCAGGCCAGCATGCAGTCCGATGACGAGCTCGGGCTGGAGCGTCTGCAGCGCCCGGAACGGCACCGTCTCGACGAAGCCGCCGTCGATGAGCACGCGCCCGTTGGTGCGCACCGGCGCGAACAATCCCGGCAGCGCACAGCTCGCTTGAACCGCGACCGAGACCGGGCCGTCATCGATGACCACCAGCTTGCCTGTGGCCAGGTCCGTGCACGCCACCACGAGTGGGATCTGAGCATCGCCGAACGTCGCGCCCTGGAAGAACTTGCGGTCGAGCCAGCGCGCCAGCCGGCGGCCGTGGATCAAGCTGCCGCGGTGGAGCCCGAAGTCCAGGCCCTGCAACCACACCTCGCCCGTGTTCTGCTCGCGCACGAGCCGCTCGAGCTCGAGCGCAGGCATGCCCAGCGCGTAGAGCGCCGCGATGATGGCTCCGTAGCTGGTGCCGGCCACGGCGCCCGGCTGAGCGCCCTCGGACTCGAGGACCTTCAGCGCCCCGATGTGCGCCAACCCGCGCGCCGTCCCGCCTCCGAAGGCCACCCCGAGCCTCGGTCGGTCGGAACGGATGAGAGCCCCCTCCATGCCGCCATGCTACACCGCGGAGACGGCCGCGGGCCGCGCCAGGACGCACAGCGGGCGGTTCGCGAGCTCGGGCCGGTGCGCCGGCCGATGGTAGAGTGACCGGTAATGCCCGCCCTGTATCAGCGCGCCCGCCCGATCCGTTTCGGCGAGGTGGTGGGGCAAGAGCACGTCATCGAAGTACTTGGCACCGCCGTGAGGCGCGGCCGCATCGGTCACGCCTACCTGTTCTCCGGGCCGCGCGGCGTGGGCAAGACGACCACCGCGCGCCTTCTCGCCATGGCCGCCAACTGCGAGGCGGCGGAGCCGGCGCAGCGGCCCTGCGGCCAATGCGAGTCGTGCCGGCTCGTCCAGCAGGGGGCGCATCCGGATGTCACCGAGCTGGACGCCGCGTCCAACAACTCGGTCGAGGACGTGCGCGATCTGCGCGAGAAGGTCGGGCTGGCGGGGTTGCGTGGCGGAACCCGGGTGTGGATCCTGGACGAGGCGCACATGCTCAGCCGCGCGGCGGCGAATGCCCTACTGAAGACCCTGGAGGAGCCACCCCCCGGGCTGCTGTTCATCCTCGCCACTACAGAGCCGGAGAAGCTGCCGCCGACGATCCTGTCGCGCTGCCAGCACTTCCGTTTCCGGCGCCTCTCCGAGGAGGAGATCGTAGGCAAGCTGATGGCGCTGTGCGAGAGCGCGGAGGTGAGCGCCGAAGACGAGGCCCTGCGCCTGGTGGCGCGGGCCGCCGAGGGGGGCATGCGCGACGCCGAGTCGCTGCTTGAGCGCCTGCTGGTGATGGAGGGCGGAGTCACCGCGGCCCATGCCGAGCAGACGCTGGGGCTCGCGCCACGCGCGCGCCTCGAGGCGATGGCTGCGGCGCTGGCCGAGCCCGACCTGGCGGCGCTGCTCGGCGAAGCGGCGGCGCTGTACCGTGCCGGCTTCTCGCCGCGCAGCCTCTCAGAGCAGCTCGGCCGCACCCTTCGCGATGCGCTGCTCGGCTCGCTGCGAGGCGGAGGTTTCAGCGTGGGCATGCCCGACGGCGCCCTGATGCGCTGCATCCAGGCGCTCGACGACGAACAGGAGCGCTTCGTCAGGCACAACGATCTGTATTCGCTCGAGGTCGCCCTCATCAAAGCGCTGAGCGCCACCGGGTCCGGGGCAGTCGCGGCGGGCCCCCAGGCGGCCACGAAGGCGCCCGGGACGCCCGTCGTGCCGGAAGCGCGACTGGAGGCGGCCCCGGCAGCTGCCGGCGGCGGCGCGCCGCAGCGCTCGCAGGCTGGGCCCGCAGGCGCAGGGCGCGACGGCAGCGACCCGGCCGGGACCACGCAACGAGACCGAGCGGCGCCCGAACGCGCTGCCGCCAAGGCCGCCAGCGAGGACGCCGACGCCGCCGTGGCGCCCGCCGATACCGCGGGGCCTGTCGACACCGAGGCGCCCCGGCCGGCCACGAGGACGAAGAGGACGCCTGCCCGGACGGCGACGACGAAGGGGGCGTCGGCGGCGTCCGAATCGGTCGGCAGCGACGCACCGCCCGAGCGCAGGCCGCTCGCCTGGCGCGAGGTCAAGGCGCAGGCCGGGCCCCAGCTCAAGGCCTTCCTCAAACCGGCCGTCGAGTCCGTCGAGGGCGACACCGTCCGCTTGAGCTACGACGAGGTCCACCGCTTCCACCACGGGCAGCTGCTGGCGCGCTCGAGCGAGCTGGCGGCACTGGTGCGGGAGGTTGCAGGCCCCGGGTACACCATCCTGGTCGAGGGACCCGAAGGGGGCGCACCAAAAAAAATAGCGTGACGGGGCCCCGCGCGGCGGGCGCCCCGGTTCCCACCCCCTCACGACCACCCTCGGCCGACGCCGACGAAGAGCTCGTCGCCCGGCCCGAGCGTCACGGTGACGGCGAACGCGACGGTGACGGCGAGAGCGTGCCGGCAGCGGCCCTTGGCGCGCCGCATGCCGGTGCAACCGACGGCGTCCACCTCGAGGCGGTCGAGGCCGGGAGCGAAAGCCCCATACCGGAGAACGTCGAGCTGGCAACCGGCCCGATCCCGACCGACCTGTTCGAGGCGGTCGAGGACCCGCGCGAGCCGGCGGCAGCGCCCTCGGCGAGGCCGGGCGGCACGTCGGCGGCCCGGCAGCGCGGGCGGAGCGCCGGTCTGACCAGCGCCCTGCTGGGCGGCGGAGCGTCCGCCGAGGAGGCCCCTGACGCCCTCAGGGACACGGTCGCAGCTATCGAGGAGCTGTTCCCGGGTAGGCTCGTTGCCTCGGCGTCTCGCGAGGACGCCGACCCAGACGCCGACCCAGACGCCGACCCAGACGCCGACCCAGACGCCGACCCAGACGCCGACGCCGGCGCCGAGGAGGCTGCGGACAGGGCCGCGGACGACGAGTCGCAGCCGGACGAGGGCGACGCTGGCGCGGGCGGGGCCGGAGCCGCCGGCCTGTTCGATGTCGACGACGGCGCGCAGGCGCCCCGAAATGGCCGTGCTCCGGCCGGCCGGCGCACGACTCCGGACCGCTCCGAAGCGGGCTAGACTGACGCGGGAGACCGAATGAACATCCAGAAGCTCATGAAGGAAGCGCAGCGCGCCCAGAAGCAGATGGCGGAGGCCCAGGAGCGTCTGGCCGCCATGTCGGTGGAGGGCAGTGCCGGCGGCGGCATGGTGGTCGCCAGCGCCAGTGGCGACGGCACCGTGACGCGTGTTCGCATCGATCCGAAGGCGGTTGATCCCGACGATCTGGAGATGCTCGAGGATCTGGTGACGGCCGCGGTAAGCGACGCCCAGCGCAAGGTCAAGGAGCTTCAGGAGAAGGAGCTCGGCGGCGCCATGGGCGGGCTCGGAGCGCTCGGCGGCATGGGAGGCATGTTCTGACGCCAGCTTGGCGCGACCCGCGCGACGTGGCCGGCCGGCGCCCGCCAACGGCACCACGGCGTCGCGGTGGGCGCCGGCCGTGCGCGGTGCCCGCGGCGTCCCCATGAGGTACCCCTCGGCCCTGCTCGCGCTGATCCGCGAGCTGGGACGGTTGCCTGGGATCGGCCCCAAGAGCGCGCAGCGCCTGGCGTTCTATCTGTTCAATCAACCGGAAGAGGACGTGGTCCGGCTGTCGCAGGCCATCCGCGAGGCCAAGGCCTCGCTCGACCGTTGCCCCGTGTGTTTCAACGTGATGACGCGTGGTGAGGCCTCGTGCGCGGTGTGCTCCGACGGCCAGCGTGATCGCGGGGTGGTGTGCGTGGTCGAGCAGCCGGCCGACGTGCTGGCGATCGAGCGGAGCGGCGAGTATCAGGGGCTCTACCATGTCCTGCACGGCGCGCTCAGCCCAATGAACGGCGTCGGGCCGGATCAGCTCACCATCAAGGCGCTGCTGCAGCGCACGATCGGCGCCGATGTCACCGATGTCACCGAGGTCATCCTGGCCACCTCCACGACCGTCGAGGGGGAGGCCACCGCGATGTACCTGGCCCGACAGCTGGGAGAGCGCGGTCCGCGGGTCTCACGGATCGCCTACGGTCTGCCGATGGGCGGTGACCTGGAGTACGCGGACGAGGTGACGCTCGGGCGGGCCATCAGCCACCGCCGGCCGCTCTAGCGAGCCGCCTCGTGGCGGTGGCCGCGAGCGCCCACCGGGAGCGCTCCGGGAGACGCTTGAGTGGCGGGCGTGATGCTGCGCAGGGCACGCTTGACACGTCGGGGGCTGTCCGTATAATGGCGGCGCATTTGTAAGGTGGACCCGCATTGACTGCACAGAACCGCACCAAGACACGACTCGTCATCGTGGAATCGCCCACCAAGGCGCGGACCATCCGGCGCTTCCTGCCGCCGGAGTACCGGGTCGAGGCGTCGATGGGCCACGTCCGCGATCTACCGGCCTCCGCCTCCGAGATCCCCAAGGAGCTCAAACGCATGCCCTGGGCGCGTCTCGGTGTGAACGTCGAGGAAGGCTTCAAGCCCCTGTACGTGGTATCGCCGCGCAAGAAGAGCGTGGTGAGCAACCTCCGGTCGGCGCTGGCGAGCGCCGAGGAGCTCTACATCGCGACGGACGAGGATCGCGAGGGCGAGTCGATCGGCTGGCACCTCGTCGAGGTGCTCAAGCCGGACGTTCCCGTCAAGCGCATGGTGTTCCACGAGATCACCGAGGACGCCATCCGCGACGCCCTGGACGCCACCCGCGACATCGACGCACACCTCGTCGACGCCCAGGAGACGCGCCGGGTGCTGGACCGTTTGGTCGGCTACAGCATCAGCCCCTTGCTGTGGAAGAAGATCGCCCCGAAGCTTTCGGCGGGGCGGGTCCAGAGCGTGGCCGTGAGGCTGCTGGTCATGCGCGAGAAGGACCGCATGCGCTTCACGCCGGCCGCCTACTGGGACCTCCGGGCCCAGCTCCGCAAGCGCAGCGCCGGCTTCGAGGCGGTGCTCACGCACCTGGGCGGCGTGCGCCTGGTGGGCGGCCGGGACTTCGATCCCGACAGCGGCGCACTCAAGGCAGGGCTAGAGGCCGGACGCGACGTGCTGCTGCTCGACGCGGCTCGCTCGGCGTCGCTGGCGACGGCGGCCCAGGACGCCGCTTGGCGTGTGGCCGGCGTCGACGAGCGCCATGCCACGCGCTCGCCTTCGGCGCCCTTCACCACCTCGACGATGCAGCAAGAGGCGGGCCGCAAGCTCGGGCTGGCGGCCCGCGAGACCATGCGGGTGGCGCAAGAGCTGTACGAGAACGGCTACATCACCTACATGCGTACGGACTCCACCCACCTGTCGCAGGAGGCGATCGACGGCAGCCGGTCGGCGATCGCGCGACGCTACGGTGAGGACTACCTGAGCGCGCGCCCGCGCCAGTTCAAGGGCACCGCGCGCAACGCCCAGGAGGCCCACGAGGCGATCCGCCCCGCCGGCAAGAGCATGCGCACCGCCGAGGAGCACGGGCTCAAGGGCGTGCAGGCCGCGCTCTACGACCTGGTGTGGAAGCGCACCGTCGCCACCCAGATGGCCGACGCCCGCCTGAAGTTCGTCACCGCTCGCATCCTGGCGGACACCGCGCAGGGTGAGGCGACGTTCCGTGCCAGCGGCCGCACGACCCTCTTCCCCGGCTTCTTCAGAGCTTACGTGGAAGGCTCGGACGACCCCGAGGCGGCGCTCGAGGACCGCGAGCAGCCGTTGCCGGAGCTCGCCGAGGGCGACGTGCTCGACATCGTCGAGGTGTCGGCCGAGGGACACGAGACGAAGCCGCCGGCACGCTTCACCGAGGCGTCGCTGGTCAAGCTGCTGGAGAGCGAGGGCATCGGGCGGCCCAGCACCTACGCCAGCATCATCGACACCATCCAGCGTCGCGGGTACGCTCGCAAGAACGCCTCGCAGCTGGTGCCGACGTTCGTGGCCTTCGCCACCAACAACCTGTTGGAGCGGCAGTTCGCTCGGCTCGTGGACACCGAGTTCACCGCCAACATGGAGGCCGCGCTGGATGACATCGCGGCCGGAGCGCTCGCTTCCACCCCTTACCTGCGCGGCTTCTTCGGCGGCGAGGACGGCATCGAGGCACGCGTGAGCGCCGGCCTCGAGGGCATCGACGCGCGCGAGATCTCGACCATCGCCAGCCCGCGCTGGGACCCCTACGTGGTTCGCGTGGGACGCTATGGACCCTACGTCGAGGGGCCGGTGGAAGGCGGGGAGCTCAAGACGGCATCGCTGCCCGAGGATCTGGCACCCGCCGACGTCACGCGGGCGATGCTGGCGAGCCACCTCAGCGAGGCGTCCAAGGGGGACGTCGAGATCGGGCGCTTCCCCGACGTCGACCAGCGCATGCTCCTGAAGCGTGGCCCGTACGGGCCGTACCTGCAGCTCGGGCCCGACCCCACCGGCAAGGAGAAGAAGCCGAAGCGGGTGTCGTTGCCCCCCGGCCTGCAGCCGCACGACGTCCACGCCGAGCTCGCCGTCCGCCTGTTGCGTATGCCGACCTCGCTCGGGGACCATCCCGACACCGGCAAGCCGGTCCAGGTGGGGGTCGGCCGATACGGACCCTACGTGCGACACGAGGGCGTCTACGCCTCCATCCCCAAGGACACCTTCGTGCTGGACGTGACCCTCGAGCAGGCGCTGGAGCTTCTGAAGAACAAGCGGGCGCGGAACCAGCCGCTGCGAACGCTCGGCGAGCACCCGGAGAGCGGGACCGCGGTCGAGGTCCGTGAGGGCCGCTACGGGCCCTACGTGAAGAGCGGCAAGCTCAACGCGTCCCTGCCCAACGACGTCACGCCCGACCAGGTCACGCTCGAGCGCGCCGTCGAGCTGCTCGCGGCACGGGCCGCGAAGGGCGGTAAGGGGCGGACCCGCAAGACCGCCGCCGCGCGCGGCAAGTCCGGCAAGACCTCCGGGAAGAGCTCCGCCAAGAGCCGGAAGCGCGCCGGCGGCGGCAGGGCCTCCGGGCGGGCGTCCGTCCCGCAGCAGCCCAGGGCCACCAAGGAGGATTTGAGGCCCTTCCTCGGCGAGCTCGAGCCGCAGGTGGCGGAGGTCGTGCGCCGGCTCGAGGGCATGAACGGCTCGGAGCCGCAGCCGCGGGAAACGGTCGCCCGGGAGCTGGCACTCAACCCGGAGGACGTCGACCGGCTGCACAAGCGGGGCATGTTCAAGCTGCGCATGGCGTTCGGCAAGAGCCGCACCAGGCGGCAGGCCGGGCCGGCCTGAGCGGCGCGCGCCGTGGACGTCGGGGAGCCCCTCAACCTGCTCGGCCTGGCACGCGCGGCGGGAGACCACCCGGCGTCGGTGCCCGGGACCGCCTTGAGCGTGCGGTGCCTGGCGGGGCGCCACCTCGAGACGACGCCGCCGGCATGCTGGCTGGCGGTGCTCGACGGCCGGCTGATCGTAGACCTGCCGCATGGTGACTTCCGCATCCTGGAGCGTGGCGATTCCCTTCACCTCCCGTCCGGCCTGCAGGTGGCGTTGCAGAGCGTCGAGGGTGAGGCGCTGTTGCTGTGGCGGTCCGCTGCCGGGCCCTGAGCCGCCCCGGGCCTGGCTAGACTGGGAGCGTGCGGCGAACCTCCGTCACCGAGGGCATCGTCATCCGGCGCACGGCGCTGCCGAGCGGGGACGTGGTGGCGACGCTGCTGAGCGAGCACGGCAAGTGGCGCGGGGTGGCGCGCAAGGGCAGGCTGCCGGGGGGCAACCTCGGACGCCTCAGCCTGTTCCACGACGTCACCGTGCAGTTCTACCGTCGCCATGACGACGATCTGGCGCTACTCACGCAGGTCAAGCTCAACGGTGCGCTGCCGAACCTCAGCGCACCCGACGTCTACCCTTACGCTCACGTCCTCGCCGAGCTCACCGACGCGCTCACCGTCGACGTCCACCTCGGCGAGAAGGTGTACACCTACCTGGCGAGCGGCCTGCGCGGGCTCAATCGTCATTCCGACCCCAACCTGGTATCCCTCGTCTACGCCTGGAAGCTGCTCGGACTGGCGGGCCTCGCCCCCAACACGCAGGGCTGCGTCCACTGCGGGGCGGCAGCCCCGCTGGTCGCACTGGACATCGCCGGCGGCGGGCTTGCCTGCCAACGCTGCGCGCGCGGCGTGCCGGTGGACGAAGCGGTGGCCGCCGAGCTGACGCGCATGATCGCGGGGAACCTCTCCGCCAGCCTGCGGGCCCCGCCTGAAGACCGGCCGCAACACTGGCGGCTGCTGGCCCGCTACGTGGCCTACCACGTGCGCGAGCTGAAGAGCCTGGCGAGCGCCCAGGACGCGACGTCTGGTGCGGGCGCAGCGGAAACCGGGACCGCCGGTGACTGAGGCGACGGCGGCCCTGGCGGCCTGCGCGGCGGGCTACCTGATCGGCTCGCTGCCGGTGGCCGCGTGGCTGGCCCGCCTGCGGGGCCGCAGGATCTTCGAGGTCGGCTCTGGAAACATGGGCGCCATGAACGCGGCCCGCAACCTCGGCTTGCCGTTGGGCGTGACGGTGCTGGCGCTGGACGTCGCCAAGGGCGCGGCCGCCACCTTCGTCGGCCTGGGCCTGGCCGCACGCGTCCCGAACGGTGCGCTCACCCCGGTCCATCTGGCGGCGCCGCTCGCCGCCGGCCTGGGCGCCGTCATCGGGCACGGTTTCTCCCTCTACACCGGCTTCAGGGGCGGAAAGGGTCTGGCGGCGGCGTTCGGTGCCGCCCTGCCGCTCTACGCGCCCGCCGCAGTGGCGGGCGGGGCGCTGCTGATCGTGTTGACGTTGGCGCTGCGCGCCCATTCGGGCATCGCTGCGGTCATCACGGTGTCGCTGTACCCGTTCCTCGGTGCCGTCACGCTGCTCGCGCTCGGCGCCGCGCCGGGCCGGGCGCTGACCGTTGGCGGCGGCATCGCCGCGGTGGCGGCGGTGGTGCTGCTCAAGCACTACCTGGCGTACCGCCGCGAGCGCGCTCGCGCCGGCTAGTCGGGCGGCACATCACTGCCAGCGCTGCCGGCCCTCGCCGGGCTCGCCGCGGGCCAGCGCCCGCGCCTCGCCAGCCAGGAAGAGGCTGCCCGCCACCACGATCACGTCCTCGGGACCCGTCCAGCGGATGGCCAGCTCGATCGCGTCCGGCAGATTGTCGACGGGGCGGGCCTCGGCCAATCGCGCCAGCTCGCTCGGCGCCAGCGCCCGCGGGCTCGACGCAGCGCGGGTCGCGATGACGCGCTCCGCCGCCGGCGCGAGCGCACCCACCACGCCCGCGACATCCTTGTCTTGCGAGATCCCCAGGATCAGCACCGGCACGCGCACCTCGAGAACCTGCAGGGCGCGCGCCAGCGCTGCCGCCGCCGCGGGGTTGTGGGCGCCGTCGAGCACCAGCCAGCGCCGCCGGAAGGCGACCCGCTCCAGGCGCCCGGGCCAGCGCGTGAGCGCGGCGGCGCCGGCCGCGGCGCTCGCCGGCACCCCCAGCGTGTCGGCCGCGATGAGCGCGAGCGCCACGTTGCCGGCCTGGTGCGCGCCCACCAACGGCGTGCGCGCCGCCAGGCGACGGCCGGCCACCGCGACCGCGAGCTCGAGCCCCTGCCAGCCGAGGTCGTGCACCTGCACGTCGGCATCCTCCGCAAGCGCTCGCAACGCCACCTCGTTGGCGGCCGCGGCCTCGCGCAGGCAGCCCAGCGCCTCGCCCTCGGCGCCGGTCCAGGCGGGCGTGCCCGGCCGGAAGATGCCTGCCTTCTCGTGCGCGATCGCACGCAGGCTGTCGCCGAGCACGGTCGTGTGGTCGAGCGCCACGCTCGTCACCAGCGACAGAGCCGGCCCGACGACGTTGGTTGCGTCGAAGCGGCCGCCCATGCCGACCTCGAGCACGGCCGTCGTCACCCCGGCCTCGGCGAAGGTCAGCATCGCCGTCGCGGTCACCGTCTCGAAGAAGGTGGCCCCGACCCGCTCGGCGTGCGGTCTGACTTGAGCCAGCCCGTCCAGCAGGGCCTCCTCTTCCACCGCTTCGCCGTCGACGGCCACGCGTTCGACCAGATTCTGCAGGTGCGGGCTGGTGGTCAGTCCGACGCGCTCGCCGCCGGCGTGCAACGCCGCGGCCAGCACCGCGGCGGTACTGCCCTTGCCATTGGTTCCCCCCACCAGCACACTGCGGTAGCGCTCATGCGGGTCGCCGAGGCACGCCAACAGCCGCCGCATGCGCCGGAGGCCCGGGCGCATCCCGAAGCGCTGACGTGCGAACAGCCATGTCAGCAGCGCCTCGCGCTCAGGTCTCGTCATCGACCTGCCGCAGCAGCTCCGCCTCGCCGCCCTCGTCGTGGTGACCGGCAACCAGCCGCGCGACAGCCTCGCTGCCGCCCGCCGCGCGAATCAGCTCGGCGCCGTAGGCGTGGTGGTGACGCTTGATCTGTAGCGCCCCCGCCAGCCCCTTCAACCGCGGCTCCGGCGGCATGGGCCGTGACGGCAACAGGTGGACGAGCACGCGCTCCATCACGCGGTAGGGGCGGCCGGCCTTGCCGACGTCGTGGAGCAGCGCGGCCCGCACCAGCTCGGGCGGCGCCTGCGGGTGGCGTGCCAGCAGCGCCTTGGCCACCTCGCCAGCGTGCTGCCGGTCGCGCGGGTCCATGCTCAGGTAGAGCCGGTACAGGGCGGGCGACAGTCGCGCCGCCGCGAACGCGTCGTCGGGCGGGGCCAGCGCCGGGATCAGGGCACGGAGCGTGCGTCTGGCCGCGTTCAGGTACCACGCGCTCGGCTTCGCCATCGGCCCCGAGTCTACCGCCGACGGGGCCCACGGGCTCGGCTGCGGTATGCTGGCGCGGTGCTGGAGGCCGCCTCCGGTGCCCTCCCGACCATGAGCCATCGACGCCCCGCCTTGACGCTCCTGCCGCTGCTGGTCGTGTTCGCCCTGGCCGGGGTCGCCTGGGCGCAGAACCCCGCGGCCGGCGCCGCCGCCGGCGAGACGGCCGCCCCGTCGGCAGGGCCGGCTCCAGCCGCCTCGAGCGCCGAGCCCGGCGGCCCGACCGCGATCGGCATGACGGGCAGTGACCCTGCCGCGCTCGCCGACCGGGCGGTGCAGACCTGGCTCAAGCGCACCCCGGTGAGCCTCGGGCAGCTGTCGGGCCTGGACACCCGGCAGATGTGCCAGGCGCTCCCCGACATGATCGCCCATCCCGCTCCGCAAGCCGGCACGCAGGTCCACCTCAACGATCGCGAGGAGCAACCGGCAGCGAACGCCCAGCACAAGATCTTCACCTACAGCGCGGTGCGGCCCGGGAACCAGCTCGATGTCGTCGAGGTGCAGCTGAGCCGGACGGGCGACGCCTGGCAGGTGGACAAGGTGGGCTACCGCAGCGCGGTGGAGCCCGGCGGCGTGCGCTCGTGGCTGCAGGGCCGGACGGCGTCCTGGGTCTTCATCGCCTTCACCCTGCTGATCCTCTACGGGCTGGCGACGCGCTCCCCGCTCAGACGCTGGCTGCGCGAGGGCTGGGCGTACATCCGCGAGCACCGCCGCCTGGTCATCGGCACCTACGTGTTCCTCTACGGCATGTTCGCTCTCGGCGCGCTGGTGGGCTCCTCCTTGCCGAAGGAGTGCGAGACCGCCGTCGTCACCGTCGTGAAGACGGCGGTCACCAGCGTTGGGGCGACCCAGGCCTACGGCAGCGGCGACATCGTCCGCGCGGCGGTCACCACCTACTATCAGAACTTCGTGGTGGTGACGCTCTCGGTGACCTTCACGCTGGCCCTGCTGCTGGGTGTTCCCGCCTACCTGCTCAGCGCGGGATCGTACTTCGTGCAAGGCATCCCCTTCGGCCTCATCGGCACCAGCTCCCCCCTCCAGCTCGTACTCGTGCTGATCCTGCTTGTCGTGGAGCTGAGCTCGTACTTCATCGTGGTCGCCGGCGGCGGCATGTTCCTGGTGACGCTCGTTCGTCGCGGCTTGGGATCGCTGCCCGACGCCTTCCGCAAGTTGGCCTCGATGCTGCCGTTCGCGATGGTGATGTTGCTCTTCGGCGCCTGGTACGAGGCCTTCGTGGTGCTGCGGCTGGGCGGCTGACCGCGCCGCCAACGGCGGCCCAGCGGACGGCGTCACGCCGCGACGCGCCCGCCCCTCACCCGCCCGTCAGCAGCGCACGCGTCACCCGGCCGACCTGCATGAGGTCGTCTACGTCGGCGTAGGCGGCCGCGTCGGGTCCGACCGCCAGCAGCGGAACGGGATTGCGGGTGTGGCGCGGGCTCGACAGGTCCTCCAGGTTGCCGTGGTCCGATGTGAGCAGCAGCGTGACGTCGCCGAAGGCGGGCTCGAGCCCGCCCACCAACGCATCGATGGCTTCGAGCAGCTTCACCGCCTCGGCTCGACGCTGCTGGTGGCCGTAGCGGTCGGTCGGCCACACGTCGTAGAAGGTGAAGGCGTGGCGGGCGACCAGGCGTCGCAGCCGGCTCGCCGCCTCGGCGGGCTCCAGCGCCACCAGCGAGGCATCGACCTGGGTGAAGCCGGCTCCCGTCACGTCGGCCCCCAGGCCCTCGCCCGCGCGATAGGCCTCCAGGTCGATGAGCGGCACGCCGGCCGCGCGCGCCGCCACGACCGGCGCGTTGGGGCGCAGGCGTCGGCCCTCCAGCGCGCGGAAGTAGCCCTCCGGGTAGGCGTTCGCCAGCGCCGCCGAGGCCGCCTCGTGGAACAGCGTTCTCCCCTCGAGCACGCGCCTCAGCGTCGGTCCGGGCCAGGGACCGTAGTGGCGCCCCATCAGCTCCGCGCCGTTCTCGCCCGTGAGCAGGCTGGTCTGGCCGGTGGCGGATTGGGGCAGGCCCGCCACGCCGAGGCCCGCATCCAGCCGGCGGTACACCACGCCGGGGGCCTGACGCGGTGCGGTGCCGGCCACCAGCCGGCCGCCCGCCAAGGACGCCAGCCGCGGCAGATCCGCTGCGAACAGCGGGTTGCAGTCCGGGTCGGGGCCGCCCAGGCCAACACCGTCCAGAAACAGCATGAGGACGCGGCGCGAGGCCGGCTCAGCCAACCCCCATCGCCTCCTTGGCGCGGGCCAGCGTACGGCTCGCGATCGCGCGGGCGCGCTGCGCGCCGCCCGCCAGCACCGCATCGATGTCGGCCGGATCGGCCATGATCTCCTCGAAACGCCGCCGGATAGGCTGGATCGTCGCCAGGACCGCGTCCACGACCGCCTTCTTGAGATCGCCGTAGCCCTTGCCCTCGAAGTCGGCCTCGACGGCATCCATGGCGCGGCCGTCCAGCGACTGCAGGATGGTCAGGAGGTTGCGCACCCCCGCCGAGGCGTGTTCGAGACGCACCTCCCGACCGGAGTCGGTGACGGCCGACATGATCGCCTTGCGCACCGTCGCGTCGTCGTCGAGGAGGTTCACGGCGTGACCACCGCGCTGGCTGGCGATGCTCTTGGACATCTTGACGTCCGGGTCGTCGAGCCCCATGATGCGGGCCCCGAAGGTGGGGACGACCGCGCGCGGCAGCGTGAACACCTCGCCGAAGAGGTTGTTGAAGCGCACCGCGATGTCCCGCGTCAATTCGATGTGCTGGCGCTGGTCGTCGCCGACCGGCACGATGTCGGTGTCGTACAGAAGGATGTCCGCGGCCTGCAGCACAGGGTAGTCGAGCAGGCCGGCACCCACGCTGTCGCGCCCTTCCGACTTGGCCTTGAACTGCGTCATGCGGTAGAGCCAGCCCAGCGGCGTCACGCAGTTGAGGAGCCAGGAGAGCTCGGCGTGCTCGTGCACGTGGCTCTGCGCGAAGATGATGTTGCTGTCGGGGTCGATCCCCACCGCCATGTAGAGCGCAGCCACCCGCCGCACGTGGTCGCGCAGGCGCGCGGGCTCGACGTCCTCGGGGATGGTGAGGGCGTGCAGGTCGACCACGCAGAACACGTTCTCGCGCTCACGCTGCCGCTCGGCCCACTGGCGGAGCGCGCCGACATAGGTGCCGAGGTGCAAGTCGCCGGTCGGCTGCACGCCGGAGAACACGCGAGGCTTCTTGGCGGTGGCGGAGGCTGTTGCGGTGGGGGCCGCCGGCTCGGTGCGGTTCATCCCGCCAGTATACCGACCGGCTTGGGCAGCTCGATGCGCCGTGCGCGCTGTGGCCGCGTATCAGGGGTGCGCCGGTGGACCGTCGAGCCGCCGGACCTGACACAGGTAGGCGCGGTGCGGCACGGACCCGCTGACCGGATCGACGCGATCCTCGCCGATGATCAGGTTCAGATTGGCCCCGTCCGGACCGAACGGGTCGAAGCCGGGCGCCCCAATGGCCTCGCACGCCTGCCACCAGCCGTGCTGCGCGCACGCGACGCCCGGCTCCAGATTGGCATCGAGGCGGGCGCGTGCGAGGACGCTGCCGAGCGGCGTCTCCAGGCGCACCCAGTCGCCGGCCTGGATGCTCCTGGCTTGCGCGTCGTCCGGGTGCAGCTCGACCTGCGGGTCGCGCGCCAGCCTGCGAAGGCTCGGGAGGGCGCGGTGCTGGCTCTCGCAGAAGAGCGTGTGCTTGGCGCACGTGAGGACGAGCGGGAAGCGCTCGGCGAGGCGGGGCTCGGCCGTGACGCTCATGAGCGGCACCTGGTGCTCAGCCAGGGGCGGATGGCCGTGATCGAGCATGACCTCGGAGTACAGCTCGACCCTACCGGTCCTCGTGCCGAAGCCCCGAGGTCCGCCCGGCCCGCCCTCGGCGTACTTGCGGTAGCGCGTTTCGACGGACGCGCGCAACCCACCGGGGTGCGCACGAAGGTCCTCCATGGTGACGCCAGACGGCGCCAACCGCTGCCGCTCGCCGGCCTCGACGTCGCCTCCCCAGAAGTGGCCGCCGAGTCCCAAGCGGACGGCGAGTGCGAACACGATGTCGGCATCGGGCCGGGCCTCGCCCGGCGGCGGGACCACGCCCCGCCGCCACTGAACCCACGCCTGGGCATCGGCGCTGACCCCGAAACCGATCTTGAGGGCCTCCCGCTCGAACGGGCTTGCGACCGGCAGCACGACGTCCGCGAGCTCCGCGGTAGGCGTCATGAAGAGGTCACAGTGCGCGTAGAAGTCGAGCGCGGCGAGCGCCCGCCGCCCGCGTCCCGCGTCGGCGTGCGACAGCAGCAGGTTCGCACCGAAACCGAGCAGGCCACGCACGGGGTACGGCTGGCCCTCGAGGACGGCGCGATACAGCTCAGCGGTGGTGACATGCTGCCAGCGCGCCGGCCCGAGGGGCCGGCGGCCCACGCCCAGCGTCTTCGCACGCGGCTCCTCCGTCATGAGCTCGTCTCCGGCCACCGCTCCGCTGGGCACGGACGCGAACTGCACGTTGCCGCCCCTGGCATCGAAACTGCCGGTGAGCGCATAGAGCTGCGCCACGGCGCGCGCGATCTGGGTGGCGTTACTCTGCATCTCGATACCGCTCCAGGCGTAGTAGGCGACCGGTCGCGCTTCCCACAGCAACCTGGCGGCGCGCTCGACGAGCTCGCGCCGCACTCCGCAGACGGCCTCGACGCGCTCGGGAGGGTAGGCGTGGCACGCCTCCCTGACCAGGTCCAGAACGGGCCGGCAGGTGACCTCGCCCTGGCGCGTGTGAAGGGTGAACGTCCCGGTCAGGGCAGGCGCGACGGCCGCTGCCTGGAAGGCCCGATCGGCAGGGTCGTACACGGCCGGCGCCGACGCGGCCAAATCCCACGCGAGGAAGCGGCCGTCTCCGCCCTCCGAGCGCACATCGGCCTCGGTCAGGCGGCGTCCGGTATCGGACCGCACCAGCAGGGGGGCGTCCGTCCACTCGCGCACGAAGTCCACGTCGAACCAGCCGCGCTCGAGCATGACGTTCGCGATGCCGAGCGC
>Ga0307441_1000286_pt1 | contig 19385 bp, 17 predicted proteins | sample SalMarWE160420MG_FD_202149 | JGI IMG/M metagenome (GOLD analysis project Ga0307441, IMG submission 202149) | Salt marsh sediment microbial communities from the Plum Island Ecosystem LTER, Massachusetts, United States - WE1604-20 | ecosystem: Environmental > Aquatic > Marine > Intertidal zone >... | reverse complement strand
AGGGTTCGTCCCTCCGGACCGGCCCGGACCGGGGACAAAGGCGCCATGGGGGTGGCTCCGGACAGAGCGCCGCGATCGACGACGGAGCACCGGATTGGGCAACTGACGGGCTCTGAAAGGCACGCTATTCCCCGCATTACTGGCATACAATAGGCAGACGGCCGATATTCTGGAGCGTTTCGTGAAACTCACCGCCAAAGACTTCCGAGCCTGGGAGAACAAATCAGTGACGCTGCTGGCCATGTCCGGCGTGGGAAAGACCCGGCTGGCCAATACCCTGCGCGAGCACCACTGGTTCCACTACTCGGGAGACTACCGCATCGGCACCCGGTACCTGGACGAACCCATTCTGGATCACATCAAGCAGCAGGCCATGCAAGTGCCGTTCCTGCGGGACCTGCTGCGCTCGGATTCGATCTATATCCGCAACAACATCACCGCCGATCATCTCAAACCGGTCTCGAGCTTTCTCGGCAAACTGGGCAACCCGGCCCTCGGCGGACTGGGCCTCAAGGAGTTCAAGCGTCGCCAGGAACTGCACCGCCAGGCCGAGATCGCGGCCATGACGGAAGTGCCCCAGTTCATCCGCAAGGCCCACGACATCTACGGCTACGTGCACTTCGTCAACGATGCCGGCGGCAGCATTTCGGAGCTGGACGACCCGGACGTCATCCGGGTGCTGGACGAGCACACCCTGATCCTCTACATCCAGGCCAGCCGGGACGACGAACGCGAGCTCATACGCCGGGCCGAGCAGGCGCCCAAGCCCCTTTACTACCGGGAGGCGTTCCTGGACGAGCAACTGGAAATCTACATGCGCGAACGGGACCTGCCCTACGTGGCGCTCATCGACCCCGACGAGTTCGTCCGCTGGGTGTTTCCGCGCCTGTTCTACTACCGGATCCCCCGCTACGAGGCCATTGCCCAGCGCTACGGCTATACGGTCAGCACCGACGAACTGGCCCGGATCGAAAGCGAGACCGACTTTCTCAACCTGATCGAGCTGGCCATCGACCGTCAGTCGTAGCCCGGCCGCCCACCACCTGCGAGTGAATTGACTATGCCCCTGGTTGCCAACTCCGACCTGCCTGCATTCGCCCGCCTGCAGAAGGAAGGGGAAACCATCGTTCCGAGCGACGTCGCCCTGCACCAGGATATCCGGGAACTGCACGTCGGGCTTCTGAACATGATGCCAGATGCAGCCCTCGCCGCCACCGAGCGCCAGTTCTTCCGGCTGGTCGGGGAAAGCAACCAGATCGCCCAGTTCTACATGCATCCGTTCACCCTGGCCGGTCTGCCCAGAGGGCCCGAAGGCAAGGCCCATGTGGACCGTTTCTACGAGAGCTTCGAGCAGATCAAGGCGGAAGGGCTCGATGCCCTGATCATTACCGGTGCGAACGTCACCGGCAACGATCTCTCGGACGAGCCGTTCTGGGAACCGCTCATCGAGGTCATCGACTGGGCGTACGAAAACGTCACGTCCACCCTGTGCTCGTGCCTGGCCACCCACGCCGTGCTGCAGTTCCGCTATGGCCAGCGGCGCCGGGCCCTCGGATTCAAGCGCTGGGGGGTATACCCCCACCGGGTGGTGGATTCGCGCCACCCCCTGGTGGCGGGCGTGAACACCCGTTTCGATGTGCCGCACTCGCGGTTCAATGACATCAGCCGGGCACAGTTCGAGCAGGCCGGCCTGCACACGCTGGTGGAGAGCCAGACCGCGGGCACTCACCTGGTGGTCAGCGAGGACCTGTTCCGCCTGGTGTTCTTCCAGGGTCATCCGGAGTACGACACCATCAGCCTGCTGAAGGAGTACAAGCGCGAGGTGGTGCGTTTCGCCATGGGAGAACGGGACGACTATCCGCCGTTTCCAGAGAACTATTTCAGCGTCACCGCCCAGGCCATCCTGGATGAACACAGAGACCAGGTCCGCGCCGCGCGGGAAAAGGGCGACCCCATGCCCGAGCTGCCGGAAAAGCTGATCGCCGGCGCAGTGGACAACACCTGGCACGACACCGCCGAGGCGGTAATCAACAACTGGGTCGGCAAGATCTACCAGATCACCAACATCGACCGACGCCTGCCCTTCGCCGACGGCATCGACCCGAACGACCCGCTGGGGTTGAAGCGCTGAGCCGTTCCCGCCCATAACCGACGCCAGCCGGCTTCGCCACCGGCAGCATTCCAACGATCTGTGCTATTGCATCAGCCACGGCAGGGTGGGTTAGCGTATTTCGCGTAACCCACCATGGGGTGCGAAGCCGCCGACGCCATTCAGTGGCGGTGGGCCCGACGGCACGGCAGGTGGATTACGGCGCAGACGACGCGCCCAACCCACCCTACGTCCAATGGGAATCCACTGAGCAAGTGCCATTGGCCCCAACGCCAGGGTACATGTGGGTTTCACCGCCGCGCGCCCGTCTACACTGGGTAGGGTAACAGTGGAGCTTAGTGGTCCAGGGTGCCTGGGCACCAGACCAGGGGAGGGTCCGACCATGCACTGTCCTTATCTGATCGTAGGCGGCGGCATGGCCGCAAACGCGGCGGTCCGCGGCATTCGAGAAATCGACCCCGCCGGCGACATCACCATGATCGGCGCCGAGCCCCATACGCCCTACAAACGCCCCCCGTTGAGCAAGGATCTGTGGAAGGGCAAGTCCCGGGAGTCAATCTGGTATCCAGGCGCAGAGGATCACGCCCATATTCACCGGGATACCCACGCCACATCCATCGATGCCGGCCGCAAGACCGTAACCGACGCCGACGGCCGGAGTTACGAATACGGCAAACTGCTCATCGCCACCGGCGGCCGGCCACGACGGCTGCCCGGAGCCGGCGACGATATCATCTATTTCCGCACCGTGGATGACTTCGACCGGCTGCACCGGCTGTGCGAGCAAGGCGGCGACGTGGTTGTCATAGGCGGAGGGTTCATCGGGGCGGAGATCAGCGCCGCACTGGCCATGAATGGCGCCCCTGTCACCCTGGTCTTCCCCGACGATGGGGTGGGCGGGCGGATGTTCCCGCCCGCACTGGCGGGATTTCTGAACGACTACTACCGGGAACGGGGCGTGACCGTGCTGAGCGGCCGGCACGTGGAGGAAGTACGGACCGGAGCCGGGCAGGGCACGGTGCGCACCAATACGGGGGAGCGGCTGTCGGCCAAAGCCGTGGTGGCCGGGCTCGGCATCGTCCCCAACACCGAACTCGCCGAGGCCGCCGGACTGGCAGTCGACAACGGCGTGGTAGTGGACCGGTTCACCGCCACCACCAGCCCCGACATCTATGCCGCCGGCGACGTGGCCAATTTCCGCAACCCGGCGCTGGACACGCGGCTGCGGGTCGAACACGAGGACAACGCGCTCACCATGGGAGCGGTGGCCGGCCGGAACATGGCCGGCCGTACCCAGCCCTACGACCATCTGCCGTTTTTCTACTCCGACCTGTTCGATCTGGGCTACGAGGCGGTGGGCCGGGTGGACGCCGGCCTGCAGATGGTGGAGGACTGGCGCGAGCCCTACCGCAAGGGGGTGGTCTATTATCTGGAACGGGACCGCGTGCGCGGCGTCCTGCTGTGGAACACCTGGGAACAGGTGGACCGGGCGCGGGACTTGATCGCCGCCAGGGACAAGGTGGAGCCGGCCACCCTCGCCGGACGGATCGGCTAGGACCCACCCCGGCCGCGCCTCAACAGCCTCGGCTCCGTCAATAAAATGCAAAAGCCCCCCGTTGCGGGCGGCTCGCCCTCGTCAGTCACGACCTCTCCATCCTGGCAAACTGCGACGAAGTTCCAAATTCCGAGCCTTGGCGGCCACTTGGGCCCCGATCTGTGATGGCGGTCGCGGTGACCGGCTCCAAATACCCTATGGTAACGACCAGATACCGCCACAACACGCGAGGCTCAATGTGATGCTGCCACGGTTTGGCCGGTCGCGACGGCCGCAGAAAAAGCTGGGCCAATCGGTACGAAGCAGGTTGACAGCGCTGGCTGCCGCCATGTCCCGCCGGCACCCCAGAGCGTACCTCGCCGGCAATACGTTGCTGGCCATTCTGGGTTATGCCTACGTGATGGCGTTTCCCATGGCTGCCGTGCTGGCACTGGGCGGCTTGGCCCTGGGACTGTTGAGCGGATCGCTGTGGACGGATTGGGCCCTGACCGGCGCACTGGCGGCCGGCACCACCGTCGGCGCCCTGGTCAGCTATGGCATGTTTCGCCTGCACCCGCTACAGGCGGACGGTCACAGCGTGGGCCGGGAGGAAGCCCCGGAACTGTGGCAGCTGACCGAGGAAGTGGCCCGCCAGTACGCCACCCGGCTGATGCCCGGCGGACCGGCCGTTGACGACATCTGCATCACCCCCCGGGCCGAACTCACGCTGACGGCCACCCCTCGCTGGGGCGTGCCGCTGCTTTACACCCGCACCCTGCGGGTCGGGCTGCCGCTGCTGCAGACGGTGGCGCCCCACCACTTCGAGGCCCTGCTGGCCCGCACCATCGGCCAGTGCTCGGGACGCGGCGACCCCGTGGGGGCATGGCTGTACCGACTGCGCCAGCTTTGGTCGGCCTATGAACATCCCGAACCGGTACGACCGGCACTGGCCCGCCTCGCACTATCGGCTTTCTTCAAGTGGTACGCGCCCTTGTTCCGGATCGTGTCCGCGCCCGCCGCCCGGGAATACGAGTTCAGGGGCGACCGCTACGCCTTCGAGTTCTCCAGCTACGAGGACGCCATCGACGCACTGTGCGCACAGGCGGTAGGCAGGCGCTTTCTGGAAGACAAGTTCTGGCCGGCCTTCGAGCGCCTCTCCCGGGCCGTCCCGCGGCCCACGCGGTTGCCCTTCGCGAGCCTGGAACGGGCCTTCGGCAAAAGCGTAAGACACAGCGAAACCGAAGCCTGGCTGCGCAAGGCCTGGGTCATGGCCGCCCCCGAAGACGGTCCCGTACCCTCGCTGCGCGAACGGCTCGAGCAGCTTTGCGACTACCGTCCCCGGTCGTACACCAAACCCTCGGAGAACGCGGCGCATCTGTACCTGCGTCCCACCGTACTGGCGATTCTGGTGTCCCGCCTCGACCGGGAATGGCTGTCGCAGAACCTGTCGGCATGGCGCGCACGCTATGCCCGACGCCAACGGGCCGATCAGCAGCTTGCGGCCCTGCGCCGACACCCCGAGGGCACCCTGCGCACGCGGGATATCAAGCGTTACCTGGCGCTGGTGAAAGCGAACTACGACGGGCGTGCCGCGGCGGCGCTGTACCGGGACCTGATCGCGGCGCAGCCGGACAACGCCAAGGTATTGTTTATCGCCGGCCAACGACTGGTGGGCCTGGGCGACCCGGCGGGCGTGCAGGCGCTGGAACGCGCCATGGCAAGGGACGAGCGTTGCGCCGATACGGCCTGCAAGCTCATCTCGAAATTCAACTTACGCCAGCGCCGCGAAGCCGCCTAGGAAACGTCTACGCAGGGAAAAATCCCTAGCTGCGGGCGACGAAACGCGCCGCAATGTGAAAACCCAGGCGTTCCAGTTCCGCCTTCAGACCACCGGCCCGGTGGTTCGGAACCAGCCAGGCGTCCAGAGCGGCGTCCCGGTCGGCGTCGGCGGTTTCCAGACAGGCCCACAGCGGGCTGTCGGCAGCGAAGACATGAGTGGTCCGCAGGTACATCAGCCCGTTCGGCCCGGGCCAGATCCGGATATCGGCGTGCTGTGACAACGCATCCATGGTGATGGCACCCTCCATATGGGCTGCATAGGCCCATCCCCCATTAGTGGGCAGTATAGGCGCCCGGAGTCACGGGGCACGAGGGACAAAGGGCCGCACTACGGCGAAGAAATCGGCCCAACCCCACGTAGGAAAATACTTACAGCCGCCCGTCGGCTCAGGGCGCGTCCATCAAACCCCGAAGCCTGGCGATGACCGCCGGCGTATCCCAATCGAACGATCCGAACAGGGCATAACGGATCCGACCGTCGGGCCCGATCACGAAGCTGGTGGGAAAGGCGAACACGCCCCAGCGCCTTAGGGCTGCGCCGTCGCGGTCCAGCAGCACGGGAAAATTCACCCGCACGCGCTCGTCCACGAAACGCTGTACCGTGGCGCGGCTTTCCGCCATGTTGACCGCCAGGATGCTGAAGCGTGAACTGCCCAGTGTCTCCTGCAGGCGCTGCATGGAGGGCATTTCGTGCACGCAGGGCGGGCACCAGCTCGCCCAGAAATTGACCAGCACGACCCGGCCCCGGTAGTCCCGCAAGTCCCGCACCGTACCGCCAAGATCCGACAGACGCAGGGCGGGGGGCTGCGGGTTTCCACCGTACGGCCGCAGCTGCCGGTCCGCCTTGCCCTCCGGCACGGGGGGCGCCGGCTGACGCAAAGGGGCGGCCGTGCGCACTGTTGCGGGCAACGTCGCGAGCAGGCGCACCCCCTGCCGGATCAGCTGGGGGAGCATGGCCGCCAGCGCCGTCTCCCGGGCGGTGGCATCGGGGCGGAAATAGAAGCGGTCCCGAACACCGTCCAGCAGCCGTACGAACACGTCGCTGCCGCCTTGCTCCAGTCCAGGCACGGTCGTCCCCAGCTTCCAGCGCCAGGGAGACTGGGCGGGCTGTATCAAAAAGATGGGAAGATTGGTGCCCCGAACCACCGGCATGAGGTGGGCTGCCTGCCCCGGGTCCGGCGTACGGACGAACAGTTTCGGACTGATCAGCACGACCCCGGCCAGCCCTTGCCGCCCCTGGCTGTCCCGCTGCCAACGCCGCGCCCCCCGCAGCGTCGGAATGGCACCGCGGCCCGCGCTGATCAGATAAACCTTCCTGCCGGTGTCGGTCGCTTTCGCGACGACCGCCTGGATGTCTCCGGGCGGTATACGGTCCATGCTGCTGGACAGGGCGGGCAGAAAGCGCCCGGCAAGGGGGTCCACCATCCAGACCTCGATGCCGGCGTCCGCCAGGCGCTCGGCAGCCAGGGTTTCGGCAGGCTCCACGCCGGCCTCGGAGGGCACCCACACCAACAGTGCCCGCGGGCCGGCGCCGGCCCTGGGCGCGTAGATCGTATAGGGAATGCGGGTGCCGTCGGCGACCGTCAGGTTCGCCGCTTGCGGCGTTCCGCGTGCGGACGATGGCAGCGCCCACCATAGGCACAGCACCGCCAGCGCCGGCGCGAGCCATGGGCTCCGCGTCAGGGAGCGGGCCGTCATAGAGCCGCGATCCCTGGGGCATGCGCTGCCCGCGGGGCGCCCGTGTTCGGCACAGGCGCAAGCCGGGACCGAATCAGTCCCGCCCCCGACCGACGCCCCCCCTCTAACAGGGCCGGGCTCGCTGGAGCCACCCGCGATTGATTACAATTCACCCTTCGTCCAGTTCCCGGAGATCAGATCATGCGAATCGGCACACCGCTTTCGCCCAGCGCCACCCGCGTCATGCTGCTGGGCGCCGGCGAACTCGGCAAGGAAGTGATCATCGCACTACAGCGCCTGAGTGTGGAAGTGGTCGCCGTGGATCGCTACGCCGATGCGCCCGGCCAGCAGGTGGCCCACCGCGCCCATGTCATCGACATGGCCGACGGCCAGGCCTTGCGCGCCCTGGTGGAAGCCGAACGGCCCGATCTGGTGGTGCCGGAGATCGAAGCCATTGCTACCGACATGCTGGCCGAGATCGAGTCGGACGGCCTGGCCCGGATTATTCCAAACGCGCGTGCAACCCAGCTGACCATGAACCGCGAAGGCATCCGCCGGCTGGCCGCCGAAGAACTCGGGCTCCCCACCTCCCGCTATGCATTCGCGGACAGCCTCGAGGCGGTGCGCGCCGCCATCGACGGCGGCGTCGGCTATCCCTGCATCGTCAAGCCGGTGATGTCGTCTTCAGGCAAGGGGCAGTCCACCGTCAACGGGCCGGACGACGTGGAGACCGCCTGGAACTACGCCAAGAGCGGCACCCGCGTGGATCGGGGGCGGGTCATCGTCGAGGCCATGGTGGCGTTCGACTTCGAGATCACCCTCCTCACCGTGCGGGCCGACAACGGCAGCGGCGAGGTGGAAACCCACTTCTGCGCGCCCATCGGCCACCGCCAGGAGCGTGGCGACTACGTGGAGAGCTGGCAGCCCCAGCCCATGAGCGAGGCGGCCCTGCAACGGGCGCGGGAGATCGCCGCCGCGGTAACCGCCAATCTCGGCGGCCACGGCATCTTCGGCGTGGAATTGTTCGTCAAGGGCGATCAGGTATGGTTCAGCGAGGTCAGCCCCCGGCCCCACGACACCGGCATGGTAACCATGGCCACCCAGTGGCAGAACGAGTTCGAGCTTCATGCGCGGGCGATTCTCGGCCTGCCGGTCTCCACCGCACTGCGCAACCCCGGTGCCAGCGCCGTCATCTACGGAGCGATGGACGACACGGGAATTGCCTTCGAGGGGGTGAGCGAAGCGCTGGCGGTGCCCCAAACCGACCTGCGCCTGTTCGGCAAGCCGCAAGCGTTCGTTCGCCGGCGCATGGGCGTGGCGCTGGCCTACGGCGACGACATGGACGACGCTCGTGCGCGAGCCGGCCGGGCGGCCGCGCTGGTACGGCCGGTGAAGGCGGGCTGACCGGCACTCGCTTCACCACGACGGCAGAACGGAATCCGACGAGCGAAGCGGCAGCTATCTGCCGCGCCGTGGAATCCAGCCGAGGGTGGTCCGCCCGCCGCTACGGGCATTGAGCTCCTCGGCATAGCGAGTGGCATGCTCGGTTACCTGCTGTACCGACCCTCGGCGCCGACCGGTGATGGTGGAACGTCCATTCTCCAGCACATAGCTGCACCACTCGCCGGGGGCGTCCCCCTCCGGCGCCGGGGCGCTTTTCACCGCTGCCACGCTATACTGCGGCGGCGCGTGCGCCGAACGGTTGTTCTCACCGGTTGCCGCAGTCGCTTCATTGACGTCGGTCTCGTTCTTCATGGTCCTCTCCTTGGGGCCTGGCCCCTGGCACGCTTCGGCAAAAACCCGAATCAGCGCCCGGCACGCCCGCGACCGCCCCGGACACGGGGACGCTCCTCGCGCACCTTCAGGGCCTGGCCCTTGAACATCTTGCCGTCCAGTCCTGCCATGGCGGCACGCGCCTCATGGCCCTCCATCTCGATGAACGCAAAGCCCTTGCAGCGGCCGCTGAACACGTCGGAGGCGACCTTGATGGACCGGACTTTGCCGTGCTGGGAAAACAGGTCCTTGACCTCGTCCTCATTGGTATCGCTGGGGAGATTGCCTACAAACATCTTTTTCATGTCGCCGCTCCTCTGTCGTCGGCGGGGTGAGGTGGGGAAGCCGCGCTCCGGCGCGACGCGTCAGGCCGATGCCGGCCGACGTCGCACGAATGCGCAGAATCCTGGTGCGCAGACCCAGTAGGGAACCGATGGGAACCGCTGCGGTGGCCGCCGGCGCCTCGTTGGGCGGGTCTGCGATCGGGGGATGGCCCTGGGGGACAAGCCTCGACCGGTTTGCGTGTCCGGACCCGGGCGAGGCAAGCGGGCTCGGGCTTGGGGCGCGAAAGTGAAGGCGCCGCGACAAACACTGGCCTCCAGCATAGCACGATTGGGGATTTGCCGGGCAGGCGCGACAGTCGCCGCCCCTGGCGGCGGCCGCATGGGTGTGCGGGCCGCGGCGGCGTCCGGCTGGCTACGGGCCCTGCAGGGGCCCGCTCAGTGACAAGAGCCCAACGACTTGTCCAGCAGGGCGAAAAACTGCTCCGCGGGCACCGGCCGACCGAACAGATAACCCTGCACCAGGTTACAGTCGTGCGCCCGCAGGAAAGCACACTGCGCCTCGGTTTCCACCCCTTCGGCCACCACCTGGATGTTCAGTCGCCGGGCCATGGCGACGATTGCCTGTACGATGGCCGCATCGTCTTCGTCGACGGTCACATCCACCACGAATGCGCGGTCGATTTTCAGCGTATCGATGGAAAAGCGCTTGATGTAGCTGAGCGAGGAATAGCCGGTACCGAAATCGTCGATAGCCAGGCGCAACCCCATGGACACCAGCTCCCGCAAGCAGCCTACCGTGTCGGTACTGTGCTCCACCAGCATGCTCTCGGTGATTTCGAGCTCCAGTCGTTCGGGCTGCATGCCTGTCTGTACCAGCACCTGATTCACGGTCCGGGCGAACCCCGGCGCGGTGATCTGCTTGCTGGAGAGGTTCACGGCCAGGGTCAGCTGCGGGTGGGCATTCTGCTGCCAGGCCCGCACCTGCCGGCAGGCCGCGCGCAGCACCCACTCCCCCACCGGCACGATCAGTCCGGTCTCCTCCAGGATGGGAATGAAATCCCCGGGGGAAATCAGCCCGAACTCCGGATGCTGCCAACGCAGCAGCGCCTCGACGCCGACCGCACGGCCGGTCGCCATGTCCACCTGCGGCTGGTAGTGCAGCACGAACTCGTCGCGCTCCAGGGCGTGGCGCAGACTGGTCTCCATGCTGAGGCGTTCAAGGGCCTGGGCACCCATGGCGGCCGCATAGAACCGGTAGGTGTTGCGGCCCTGGTCCTTTGCGCGGTACATGGCGATGTCGGCATTCTTCAGCAGCGCCTTCGGATCATCGCCGTCCTCGGGAAACAGGCTGATGCCGATGCTGGTGGTGATGAACAACTCCCTGTCCTGCCAGTAAAAAGGCTGGGTGAGCATTTCCAGGATCTTGCGCGCCACCGATTCGACGGGGTGAACATCGACGACGTCCTCGATAATGACCGCGAATTCGTCGCCGCCGAGCCGTGCCACCGTATCGCCTTCGCGCACGCAGCCGCGCAGCCGCCGGGCGAGGTCGCGCAGCACATGATCGCCTACGTCGTGGCCCAGCGTATCGTTGATCATCTTGAACCGGTCCATATCCAGGAACAGCACCGCCACCTGCAATTCCGCGAGGCGGCTGCGCGCCAGCGCATGTTCAAGGCGGTCGGTGAACAGCGCACGGTTGGGCAGCTCCGTCAAAACGTCATGGTGCGCGAGATACTGCAAGCGCTCCTGGGCCTGCATGCGGTCGCTGATGTCCTTGCCGGTGGATATAAAATGGGTGATCTCGCCATCGCCGGTCTTCAGAGGCGTGATGGTCTTCTCTTCGTAGTACAGACTGCCGTCCTTGCGCTTGTTGATGAACACATCCTGGAAGACGTCACCCGACAGAATGGTGCGCCACAGCCGACGATAGAAGGCGGGCTCGTGGCTATCGGATTTGAGAAGCCGGGGGTTGCGCCCTATCGCCTCCTCGCCGGAATAGCCTGTCACCACGGTGAAGGCGCCGTTCACATACTCCACAATACCGTCGCGATCGGTGACCATAACCGCGTCGGCAGTCTGCTCCAGAGCACTGGACAGCTTGCGCATCCATACTTCCGCATCCCGCCGGCCCGTGATGTCCCGGGTGGTGCCTTCCACGCCGGCGATGTTACCCTGCTCGTCGAAGTAGAATTGGGCGTTGGTGGACACCCATACCACCGAGCCGTTCTTATGACGCAGCGCAGTCTCGTGACTGCGGAGCTGGCCGCCGTGTTCTTCCAGCAGGTTCAGGAAGGTCCCCCTCGCGGCAGGATCCACGTACAGATCCACAAGGGGACGGCCGATGAACTCATCCCGACGGTAGCCCAGCAATCCCTCGCCGGACAGCGACACCCGGATCAGCCGCCCCTCCTTGTCGGTGCGATAATAGGTATCCTGCATGCTGTCCAGGATCGTGCTGAGCTCCTTCTCCGACGCCCGCAGACTCTCGATTGCCTTTTTCTCGTCCGTGATGTCGGTGGCAACGCCCTCCAGATAGTCTCCCTCGGCGTTGAGCTTGGCGGAATAGCGCACCCAGATGACGGAGCCGTCCTTGCGCAGCATGCGAGGTTCGAAGTTGGTGATCTCGCCGTGGGCATGGACCAGCGCCAGCATCTGCGAGCGAGTTTCGGCATCGGCATAATGTCGGGCAGCCCGGTATTGCTCTTTCGCCTCCGCCCGGTCCCGGTATCCGAACATTTGGGCAAGACGGTCATTGCACTCCACCAGACGGCCATCGCTCAGCCGGGTGCGCCACAAGCCGACTTGAGCGTTGTCGAATATGCTGCGGTATTTTGCTTCGCTTTCGCGCAGCGCCGCTTCCACCTGCTTGCGCTCGCTGACGTCGGTGGCCAGGCCGATGACGCCGACCACGCCACCCTGGGCGTCGAGCAGGGGCGAGTAGTAGGAATCGAACACCCGACCGTTCGCTGTCACCTCGGTGTAGACGGTTTCCCCGGACAGGGCGGCGCGCACGTGAGCAAGCACTTCCGGAACGTCGGCATAGACCTCGAAAACCGAACGGCCCACGACCTCGCCAGGGCGCAGTCCCAACGCCTCAAGGCCCTTGCCGTCCGACAGGGTGAAAATGCCTTCCCTGTCCACCGACCACAGCACGATCGGGGCATTGGTGACGACGGCATGGAGGAGACGTTCACGGCTGGTGGAGGACTCTTCGGCAGACTTGCGGGCCGTGATATCGAACATGAAACCCTGCAGCTTGGACGGCCCGGCGGCACCGGAGATGACCTGCACAGAATCCCGCAGCCATACCACCCGCCCGTCCGCCGCGATCATCCGGTATTCGAATTCGTGGTCCTCGCCACGCTCGGTGGTTTGCTGGCAGAACTCCAGCGCCCAGTCCCGGTCCTCCGGGTGGACATGGGTCGACCAGAATTCGGGATCTGTCCAGGCGTCGACCGGATATCCCAGCACCTTCGCCGCCTGGGGACCGACGTAGGTAAACCGCCAGCTCGGCAACTCCAATTCCCACGGGATGGCATTGGCCGTTTCCACCAGATGCCGGAAGTGCTCCTCACTGCGCGAGAGTGCATCGATGGTACGGAGATGCTCGGTGATGTCGGCGGCCGTGAGCAGCAGTCCGGTGACGGCGCCGGTGGCGTCCTTGACCGGCAGAACGCTCCAATTCCAGCAGCGGCCGGCGGGGCCGGCGGACTGGAGGTCGCCCCACGGCTCGCCTTGGGTGAAGGCCGGCTCCCCGCTTTGCACCACCCGGCGCAGCATGGCCTGCCGCCGGCCGTGACGATAGAGGTCGGCGTAGCTGCGTCCCACCAGGGCGCTCGGCTGACGGCCGTCCAGTTCCGCGTAGGCGGAGCTGACGTAGGTGAAGTTGAAGCCCGAGTCCATGCAGGCCATCAACGCCAGGCGGGTGCCCATGGCGAGGTCGTTCCTGGGGCCGTTCGGCGCGCCGTGGGGCTGGGCGTCTGTCTGTCGGTGTTCAGTGGCCATTGGTCAACGATCGCTGCTCATAACCCGGGGTGCGCCCGCGCGGCGGACAACCCCGGCTGTCGCGTTCCGGCTGCCATTTAGGCACGTTTTCAGGGGCAAAGCCAACTGATCCGGGAGGGGGCCGGCCAGGGGTGGGACGTAGCGAGGGGGTGAGCGCCGACCTGGTATCGTCCCCGTCAAAGCGTGCTCTCGGACGAACGCCGAACCGCCGCGAGGGTGGCCAGAGCGCGCCGCGAGCGGCCCTCGTCCGGATCGGCAATCGCCGACACGCTCTCGATCGCCGCCACGTACGGGCCGGGGAGAGCAAGGAAACGCGCGCCTGCCACCACGAGGTCCCGGTACCAGTCGTAGGGCGCCAGGGACTGGTCCCGGTAGTCTGCCTCGGCGAGATAGGCGAACGCCCGCAGGGGCGCGCCGTCGAAATCCAATTCCAGGGTCTGTTGCCGGTAACCCGCCCCTTCCGCCGCATCCAGTGCCGGCTTGTCCCCCGCCGCCATCCGGTACACCGCTCCGTAGGCCTGGTCCGAGTCCGCGCCGGTACGCAACAGATCGCACTTGGCGGAACCGTCCACATCGGACCGCTTGTGGAAACGCAGCGACCAACCGGCCAGCACCACCGTACCCAGCAGACGCGCCGAGGGCACCCGTTCGCCCAGCCGCACCGGGTGGAGATTGGACCCGTACGCCAGATACAGCAGCGGGTCGCCCGGATCGGAGTTCACATCAATCCCTTCTGCGCAAGCAGTCGCGCCACCAGTTCCCGGCTGTCGTCGTCGCCGGAAGGTGCGTCCGTATCCAACGGCGTCCAGGACATGTCCGCTTCCAGCCGGTAGGAGCCTTCGAAAGCGTGGGGCGGACCACCCCGCCAATCGGTCGGGGCCAACATGGAGAAATAGCGCGATCCGTCGGCGCGGCGGTAGAGGTGATAGGCATGCCCGGGGCGACGTTGGAAGTTGCATTGGGCGTGGTGCAGGGCCTGATCGCGGCCGGCCTGTTCCAGCGCCTCGCGGGCCTGGGCCTGCAGCGACCTCACCTGGTCGGCGATCACCTTCAGCTTGGCGCTGACCCGGCTGTTGACCATGGTGTCGGCTTGGGCGATCTCCCGGGCGAGGTCCACCAGATCGATAGCCGGGGCCAGCCGGCTGACCGGATAGGGAGCGGCATGATCAGGGCCCTGATGGGGGACCTTGCCATCGTATCGTTTCAACTCGTCGTCCACCGTTGAGCACCCAAAATACGTTCGTTGCCGGGGGAAAGACCATCTTAGCGCGAAACCCCGCCCGCGCCGCAACCGCCCATGGACCGGCAACCTGAAGCGGCGCCACGGCACACCGGCGAGCACCCCGAAATCAGGGCTGGACAGCAAAGCGATCATGGCTAATATTCCGCTTCGCGGGACCGCTCGTCAGGCGTCCCGCAGACCCTGCCGGCCCGCGCCCCACGGCGCGGCGACCCGAGCAGCGACAGCGTGACAGAACCCAGTCGTTCATCGGAGCCGGGCATGAGCAAGAATCAATTCTGGTATGGCTATCTGGAGGCGGGCGCGAAAAGCACCGCCGTGGTGCTGGATCACAAGCTGGAGACCGGCAACACCGCCACGGTGTACCTGTTCAACCTGGCCCGCAACGAAATCCTCGAGTACCGGCGGGACATCGTCGAACCCAAGCTCCGACCGGTCGCCGCCGAGGAACGGGACCTGCTGGGGCGTCTGAAGGACGGTTACCGCAAAGCACGTCGGACTTTTGCAGAGCCCGCGGCCCGGGCGCCCGCCGCCGCGGCTGCCGCCCCCGCCCGGCGCAGGCAGACCCCGGACGCGGAGACGTCCTACGAAAGCCTGGTGGCGGCGGACGCCGGGGCCGAGGCCGATCCCGAAATGGGCGCCGGTTGGGACGACGAAGACGACTGAAACCCACGGCAGTGCAACCCACCCGCCCCGGTTCGGCGAACAGGGGCGAGCACCATTGTCAGAAATTGGTGAAGCGAACGCGCATTCCTGCACCGGGGACCGTGCAACCGCGATAACGCCGATTGCTCCGGACCGCAACCCTGTGCTTTCATGCAAGCCATGAAAAACAACACAGACAACGAGGCAAAGAAGCCCGCCATCCCCCATCCCGCACACCCCGAACGGCGCAAGGAACCGCTGCCCTGGCATCAACCCAAGCCGGCGGAAGAAGACCCCGACGCACCGGCGCGGGTCAAGGCTATCGCATCCAGCCCCAGCTACCGGCAGGCGGATCAGGATGTGGACTTCCTGGGTCTGGACGAGACCCGTGGCGTACGGCTGCAGATCGACTACCTCAAGCCGGAACTGCTGCTGCAGGAACACGGCGTGGCCCACACCATCGTGGTGTTCGGAAGCACGCGTATTCCCGAACCGGCGGCGGCTTTGCATCGACTTCAGACCGCCCGACAGGCGGCCGCGGCCGCCCCCGGCGACCGGGAACTGCAGCGCCGGGTGACCGTGGCCGAACGGCTGCACGCCAAGAGCGGCTACTACGAAGTGGCCCGCGAATTCGGACGTATGGTGGGCAACGCCGGCGGCGGCCCGCAGGACTCGCGCATCGTGGTCATGACCGGGGGCGGGCCGGGCATGATGGAAGCGGCCAATCGCGGCGCCTTCGACTGCGGCGCCAAATCCGTCGGGCTCAACATCAACCTGCCCCATGAGCAGTACCCGAACCCTTACATCACCCCCGACCTGTGCTTCCGGTTCCACTACTTCGCTCTGCGCAAACTGCATTTTCTGCTGCGGGCCAGGGCGCTGGTGGCATTTCCGGGGGGCTTCGGCACCTTCGACGAGCTGTTCGAGACCCTCACGCTGATCCAGACCCGCAAGATCCGACCGGTGCCCGTGGTGCTGGTGGGCGAAAGCTACTGGCGCCGGGCCGTCAACGTGGACTTCATGGTCGAGGAGGGCGTCATCGACGCCGAGGACCGGGATCTGTTCTGGTTCGCCGAGTCGGCCCAGGAGATCTGGGACGGCATCCAGCACTGGCACAGAATCAACGGCGAGCCGCTGTTCTAGGGACGCAGAGATTCCCTATGGCCTGTCAGTGCGACAGGAACCATCACTGATGTGGCCGAGGGGCCGCGCAGGCAACGAAACATAAGGAGCGGGCATTGAAGATATCCTTCCACGGCGCCGACCGCGGCGTCACCGGCTCGTGCCACATGGTCGAATGCGGCGGAAAGCGCATCCTGATCGATTGCGGCCTCTACCAGGGCGGACGGGAGCTGGCCGAGGAAAACGCCGAAGCGTTCGGCTTCGAGCCAGAGTCCATAGACCACGTGCTGCTCACCCACGCCCATCTGGATCACTGCGGGCGGCTGCCGCTGCTGGCCAAGCGAGGCTTCCGGGGCGAGATCGTCACCACCGGTGCGTCCCGGGAACTGGCCCGGCTGGTGATGCTGGACTCGGCCCACCTGCAGGAGGAGGAAGCCCGCTACCAGGCCCGCAAGGCAGCCCGCCACAACCACCACAATCGTCACGAACACGACGCGGCCACGCCGCTGTATGGCGTCCTGGATGCGCTGAACTGCCTGGACTATTTCGGCCGCACCGCCGTTTACGGGAAACCCCTGGATATCTGCCCCGGGGTACGCGCCACGTTTCTGGACGCCGGCCATATTCTCGGCTCGGCCAGCATCCTGCTGGAGCTGGATGAAGGCGACCGACACCGGCGAGTGGTGTTTTCCGGCGACCTGGGCAATGCGGGCCGGCCACTGCTGGGCAATCCGGCCCCTCCTTCCGCGGCGGACGTGGTGGTCATGGAAACCACCTACGGCGACCGTCTGCACAAGGCGCTGGAACCGTCGGTGGATGAGCTCTACCAGGCCGTTTCCGAAACCTTCAAGCGCGGCGGCAACGTTGTCATCCCGACCTTCGCCCTGGAGCGCGCCCAGGAGATCCTCTACTTTCTACGCACCGGCGTGGAAGCAGGCCACCTGCCGGCCTCCATGCAGGTATTCCTGGACTCCCCCATGGCCATCTCCGCCACCGAGATCTTCGAGCATCACCCGGAATGCTACGGGCCGAAGGTGGCCGAGCTGTTCCAGGAGAAGCGCGATCCCTTCCTGGTGCCGGGCCTGCACATGACCCGGGAGACATCCGAGTCAATCGCGCTGAACGAGATCGGCGGCGGTGCCGTCATCATGGCCGGCTCAGGCATGTGCACCGGGGGCCGGGTCCGCCATCACCTCAAACACAATCTCTGGCGGCGGGACTCCAGCGTCGTGTTCGTGGGCTACGCCGCCAACGGCACCCTCGCCCGCCGCATCATCGACGGAGCGCACACGGTGCGCATATTCGGGGAGGAAATCCGGGTGGGCGCCTCCATCCACACCATCAACGGCTTTTCCGCCCATGCCGATCAGGCCGAGCTGCTGGACTGGCACAATGCCATCAAGGGCGTGCAGCGCACCTTCCTGGTCCACGGCGAGGAAGAGACCATGGGCCACTTCGCCAAGCGGCTGGACCGGACCCGCGTCGAAATGCCGACGCTGCACCAGTCCTACGAGCTCTGACGCCCCGTAAGAGATAAGGATGGCGGGATCGGCGCCCCGACCGGGGTTGCCGTCGCCTGATTGCCCGGGCCGGCGGCTGGCTTATAATTGAAGGGCACCACTATGCGAACAGCGCCGGAGAAAGCCTGCCATGCGGTTCCACCAATTGTCCGTCGGCCAACGGTTCCAGTTGGATGGCGTGAACTACATAAAGACGAGCCCCCTGATCGCCAGCGACGCCCAGACCGGCTGGCAGAAATTCATGGCCCGTTCGGCATCGGTGACAGTCATTGAACAGCCGGTGCCCCGCCGGTCCCGTGCCATCGAGCCGGAACTCGCGGAGAGCGCCGTGCGCCGCTATCACGCCCGCGTCGTCGCATGCCTGGACGGGGTCGCCATCCAACTGGGACGGCAAACCCTGGATCGAGTTAAGGGGGAACTGGACGCCGCCCGGCGGGTCTGCCTGGAGACCCTGCTCGAGGAGCACGACTGAAGGGCGGCTGCACGCCACCGCGACCGCCCCGCAATGGGGCTAGCGCTTGAGATACTGCTTGATGACGTCCATGGAGGGATTGTTGGGCAGCATGTAGCCGTGGACGTCCAGGATCGGTGTCCCGTAGCGCCGCGGCGGAAATCCGGCCTTGGACAACTTGGTGTTGAGTTCCTCGCGCCGCACCTTGTCCCGATCGATGTAGTACTCGGTAAAGACGATGCCTTCGGCGTGCAGCTGCCGCGCCTTTGCCTTGCAGTAACCGCAGGTGGTCAGAGAGTACATGATCACCGCATCGGGATGACGTCCGTAGCTGCCGGCCTGGGGCCCCCGGGGGTGCCCGTACCAGACGTAGAGGCCGGCCGCGACGATGGCGTACAACAGGTATCTCTTCACGGTCCGCTCCCGGTGCCGGCGCTACAGGGCCTGCAGGTAGGCATCCACAGCCGCCGCGACGGTGATCTCCCCGGCCTTCACCGCCTGCAGGTATCGGCGCATCCAGGTCCCCACCAGCATGCGTGACTGCTGCAGCTCCAGGTAGATCAGCCGGGCAAGGGGACCGCCCTGGTCCAGAAAGCCGCTTTCCTCGAAGTCCCGCTCCGCCTGCGCCTTGTCGTAGCTCACCCGCGCGATCTCGGCGTGCCAGCGTCCATCCCGGAAATCGAACCGGCCGTAGGCGGCACGGGGATCTCCGTCCAGGGGTTGCCCCACCGAACCGGTGTTGGCCACCAGGGTGCCATTGAAGAACCGCACCAGAGGCATGTGGGTATGGGAACCGACGAACAGGTCCCGGGGCTCGCCGAGGCGGGCGGCCAGCAATTCATCGTCGATGTGGGGATAGATACCCTCACGGTTGCCCTGCCGGGAGCCGTGGGTGACGTGGGCCGAACCGCCGTCCGGATCCACCAGATCGACGGAGTCCTCCCAGGCCCGGATTTCTTCCACCGCCTCGCCCAGTTGCTCGGCTGTCCACTGGGCGAACCGGTCCAGATCGAAGGTCGGGGCGGCGGGGTCCCGGGGCTGGTCGGCGCAGGACAGCACGAAGCTCTCATGATTGCCCTTCAACAGCCGACAGTCGGGCATCTTCGCCTCGATGAGCCGCAGGCACCGCAGGCTGTAGGGGCCCCGACTCACCAGATCGCCGTTCACGATCACCCGCTCGGG
>Ga0307441_1000285_pt1 | contig 19407 bp, 18 predicted proteins | sample SalMarWE160420MG_FD_202149 | JGI IMG/M metagenome (GOLD analysis project Ga0307441, IMG submission 202149) | Salt marsh sediment microbial communities from the Plum Island Ecosystem LTER, Massachusetts, United States - WE1604-20 | ecosystem: Environmental > Aquatic > Marine > Intertidal zone >... | reverse complement strand
CAGCGACGGCGCGGCGCCTTCGCCCTGTTGACCCTCTCGCTCAAGACCGCAGCCTCCTCCTGTCGATGGCGCTATCGTACCCGCTGCAGCGCCGGGCTGTCCCGCCCGGGTCGACACCCGGCACACATCGTGAACCCCACGGGCGCCAGCGGGTCGAACGCTGCCAGGAACTATCGGGCGGGTGCGTTGTTCTATAGGATGGGTTTATGGCATGGTTTGCCCTGTCCGCCCCGTCAGCCGGCCGCGCAAAGAAAAAGCAGATGGCAAACGAGACTCTCATTCGCGTCGAGCAGCTGTATCGGTACTACGGCCACTACTGCGCCGTAAACAACGTCAGCTTCGAGCTTGCCAAAGGTGAAGTGCTCGGCTTCCTGGGGCCCAACGGCGCCGGCAAGTCCAGCACCATGCAGATGATCACCGGCAACCTGGCACCGAGCGCCGGGCGCATCACGGTGGCGGGCACCGACCTGCTGGACCACCCCAAACAGGCCAAGCGCCAGCTGGGCTACCTGCCCGAGCAACCGCCGCTGTATCGCGAGCTCACGGTGGACGAATACCTGGGCTATTGCGCGCGCCTGCACGGCGTGAGTCGGGGGGAGCGCGCCAGCGCCGTCAAGCGGGCCAAGGAGCGCTGCGGCCTCGACGTGGAAGGCCCCCGCCTGATCAACAATCTCTCCAAGGGTTATCAGCAGCGGGTCGGCATCGCGCAGGCCATCCTGCACAATCCCGCCGTGGTTATCCTGGACGAGCCCACCGTGGGGCTGGATCCCATCCAGATCCGGGAAATCCGGGCGCTGATCCGGGAGCTGGGGGAGGACCACGGCGTCATTCTGTCCACTCACATCCTTCCGGAAGTCCAGGGCACCTGCAGTCAGGTGCAGATCATTCACCAGGGCCGGCTCGTGTTTTCGGACTCCACGGACAGCCTTGAGCATCGCCTGCGGGCCCACCGGTTGATCGTCGCATTCCACAACGCGCCGACCGTCGACGAGTTGCGGCAGGTGACGGGAGTGACCGATGCGCAGGCGCTCGCCGAGGGACGTTTCCTCGTCGACTATGCCGACACCGACCCCGCCGAAGCCATCGTGGAACGCGCCGCGGCCGCCGGTTGGCGCCTGCACGAGCTCACTCCCGAGCGGCGCACCCTGGAACAGATCTTCGTGGAGCTGACCACCGCCGAGCACAACCAGCCCGAGGAGGCGGCCTGATGATCGCAGCGATCGCCGGACGCGAATTGAAGAGCCTGTTCCTGTCGCCACTCGCCTGGTCCATCCTGGCGGTGGTGATGTTTATTCTGGGGTGGATATTTCTGGTGCAGGTGGATTCGTTCTCGGTGTTGCAGTCCCGTCTTGCATCCGTACCCAACGGCCCCGGCGTCACCGATTGGGTGGTCGCCCCCATGCTCGGCGACGCCGGCGTGATCCTGATGCTGGTATCGCCGTTGATCACCATGCGGCTGCTCAGCGAGGAACGCCGCGCCCGCACCCTCGGGCTGCTGTTCTCATCGCCCGTTTCCATGACCGAGATCGTGCTCGGCAAGTACCTCGGGGCGCTGGTGTTCTTCATGATCATGCTGGCCCTGATCGCCATAATGCCCCTGAGCCTGCTGGCGGGAACGTCCCTGGATCTGGGCATGCTGGCCGCGGGCCTGCTGGCGCTGGCGCTGTTGCTGGCAACCTTCGCCGCCGCCGGCCTGTTCATGTCCAGCCTCACCGAACAGCCCACCGTGGCCGCGGTCAGCACCTTCGGCATGCTGCTGCTGCTTTGGATTATCGACTGGGCAGGCACCGGCCGTCCCCAGGTGGGCGGTGCGTTCAGCTACCTGTCCCTCGCGCACCACTACCAGGCACTGCTCAAGGGGCTGGTGAGCAGCACCGATATCGTGTACTTCCTGCTGGTGATCGTCACCTTTCTCGTGCTCAGCATCCGGCGCCTGGACAGGGACCGGCTGCCGCACTGATGAACTGGGCCGCACTCACGTCCGCGGCAACGGCGCCGCGCATCCACGGCTGACCCGGAATACAACACATGCAAGTCACCCGTCGATCCAAAATCACTCTGCGCATACAGAACATCGCATTCGTGGTGCTGCTGCTGGCGGTGATGGGCCTGCTGGGCTGGCTGAGCACCCAGTACACCTGGCAATCGGACTGGACCGCGGACGCCCGCAACACGCTCTCCGAAGGCAGCACCAAATTGCTGCGCGGATTGAAGGGCCCGATCACCGTCACGGCCTTCGCCCGCGAGGACGCCGAACTGCGCGCCCGCATACGCGGCCTCATCGCCCGCTACCAGCGCGTCAAACCGGATGTACACCTTACCTTCGTAAATCCGGACGCCGAACCCCAACGGGTACGCCAGCTGGGAATTCAGCGCGACGGGGAAATGATCGTCGCCTACCACGGGCGCAGCGCCCATGTGCGCGAGCTCAACGAGCAGGCCGTCACCAACGCCATCCTGCGGGCCTCACGCCAGGGCAAGCGCTGGATCGTGTTCCTCACCGGCCACGGTGAACGCGACCCCCTGGGACGGGCCAATTACGACCTGGGAGACTTCGGCAAGGACCTCAAGGACAAGGGTCTGACGGTCGAGACGCTGAACCTCGCCAAGACCCCGACCATTCCCTCCAACACCAGCGTTCTGGTCATCGACAGCCCCCAGGTCAACCTGCTGCCCGGGGAGGTCAAGATCATCCGTCACTACGTCGAAAAAGGCGGCAACCTGTGGTGGATGGGAGAGCCGGGCAGCCTGCACGGGCTGGAACCGCTGGCGGAAGAGCTGGGACTGGATTTCCTACCCGGCGTCATCGTGGATCCCACCACGCAGCTGTTCGGCATCCAGAACCCGGCCTTCGTACTGGTCACCGACTATCCTCCGGACCCGGTGACCCGCAGCATGAACACGGTGACCCTGTTTCCCACCTCCGCGGCCCTGGACACCAACGACCACGGACACAGCGACTGGACGCGGACCCCCATCCTGACCACCCAGGCGCGGGCATGGACGGATACCGGCAAGCTGTCCGGGGAGATTCGCTACAACAAGGGCACCGACGAGCGGCCGGGCCCCCTGAATCTGGGCTACGCTCTGACGCGCAGCACCGCAAAACAGGACGGCGGCGCGAACCAGGCGGACCGGCACCGGAACGACAACCAGCAGCGGGTCATCGTGGTGGGCGACGGGGATTTCCTGTCCAACGCCTACCTGGGTAACGGCGGCAACCTGCAATTGGGCCTGAACATGGTCCACTGGTTGAGCCACGATGACAGCTTCATCGCAATCCAGCCCAAGTCCGCGCCGGACCGCACCCTAAACCTCAGTCCAACGGCGCAGTTCATGATCGGCGCGGGCATCCTGCTGGTTATCCCCCTGGGTTTGATCGCCAGCGGCATCATGATCTGGCTGCGGCGGCGCAAGCGCTAACCGACACGGCGACGCGGGGAAGACCAAAGCACCATGTCATCACGCAGTCTGCTCAATCTGGCGCTACTGCTCGGCGCGGTCGTCCTGGGGCTGCTGGCCTGGCTGCAGCCCGGCAAGACACCGCCCAAGCCGGCGGTGACGGTCACGTCACTCAAACCCGCGGACATCACACGCATCGAACTCAAGCGTGCCGATCGCCCCGACATGACATTCGAGAAACGGGATCACGACTGGTACATCATCGGCAGCCATGACCTGCCGGCAGCCCAGTTCGCGGTCGCCGGCCTGCTACGCCTTGCCGATCAGCAAGTCAGCCGCAGCTATCCGCTCTCGAAGATGAACGCCGCCCAGCTCAAATTGGACAAACCCCACGCCTCGGTGAGATTCAACAAAGGGCCGCTCATTCAGTTCGGCACCACCAGCGCCCTCGACGGGGACCGCTACCTGAAGGTTGGGGACCACGTGTACCTGGTGCCTGACGACTACCAGCCGCTCGTGAACGGCGGGGTGACGACTTTCGTAAGCCATCACCTGCTTCCCGGCAGCGCGACGGTGACCGGCATCGACACGCCGCAGTTCAAACTGCAGCAGGACAACAAGGGGCATTGGACCCTGACTCCCAACGACCCCAAGATCACATCCGACGCCATCCAGCGCTTCGCGGACGACTGGGCCGCCGCATCGGCCATTACGGTCCAGAAGTACCAGGGCGGCAACGGCCACCCGGCCACGGGCCCGCAAACCGTGACGGTCCGGCTGAAAGGGCGCAAGGCGCCGGTCCGATTCGTCATCGTCCATCGCAAGCCCGAGCTGGTGCTGGCACGGACGGATCTGGGCTTTGCCTATCACCTGGGATCCGACGGTACCAAGCAGCTGCTGCGTATACCCGAGGTCCACCCCGCCGGCAGCAAGACCGACAAGGGCGACACGAAGTCCGCCACGCCGGCCCATTAGCCGGGCGCGCAGACTGGAAGCAGTGGGGCAACCCCGGCCCGCGCCCGTGCTACCATGAATCATGCCCGAGCTCCCTGAAGTCGAGACCACACGCCGGGGCATCGCGCCCCATGTGACCGGGCAGACGGTGCTGCAGGTCATCGTTCGTCAGCGCCGCCTGCGCTGGCCGGTACCCGCCAGACTGGGCCGGGAGCTGCCCGGCCAGGTGATCCGCCAGGTGGACCGCCGCGCCAAGTATCTGCTGCTGCGGACCGACAGCGGCACCGTGATCGTGCACCTGGGAATGTCCGGGTCCCTGCGGGTGGTGGACGCCGCGTCGCCGGCGGGCAGGCACGACCATGTGGATCTGGTGCTGGCCGACGGCCGCGCCCTGCGCCTGACCGACCCGCGGCGGTTCGGCGCGGTGCTGTGGACACGGAACCTGGCGGAACACCATCCGCTGCTGGCCGACCTGGGCCCCGAACCCCTCGATCCCCACTTCACGGGCGACTATCTGTACGCCCGCGCCCGCGGGCGACGCATTGCCGTCAAACCGTATCTGATGGACAGCCGAACGGTGGCGGGAATCGGCAACATCTACGCCAACGAAGCCCTGTTCCTGGCCGGTATCCATCCCAACCGGCCTGCCGGCCGCGTCGCACGGGAGCGCTACCGGCGGCTGGCGGCGTCGGTACGGCAGGTGCTGGAGGAATCCATCGCCCAGGGGGGAACCACCCTGCGGGACTTTCTGAACAGCGAAGGCAAGCCGGGCTACTTTCGCCAGTACCTGCGGGTGTACGGTCGCGACGGCGCGCCTTGTCCCACCTGCGCCGGCGCCATCCGGGAATTGCGCCAGATCCAGCGCTCGACGTTCTACTGCCCCGCCTGCCAGCATTGAGCCGGCGGGCGCGGGTCAGCGACCGGTCTTTGCAGCCAGCGCCGCTTTCGGATCGGCGGCAACCATCGCCGCGCCCACGCCCCGGGGATCGCTGGCCGCCTCCACCCGGTGATGACGTCGGTCCCAAAGCACGGCCTGCATGTTGCCGTAGGTATGGTTCAGCGCCTGCAGGTGATGTCCCCGCGCCTTCAGACCTGCAATGACGGCCGAACTGAAGGCGCCCGGCTCGTACTGGACCCGGTCGGGCAGATACTGATTGTGGAAGCGGCGCAGATCCACCCAGTGCCGGGGACCATGGCCGGCGGCAAAATCCAGGGTCGCCAGCAGCACCATGGTGATGATGCGGCTGCCGCCCGGTGTGCCCAGGATGGCCACCCCCCGATCGCTTTCCAGGAAGGTGGGCGTCATACTGGACAGAGGACGCTTGCCGGGAGCGATGGCGTTCGCCTCGGCCCCCACCAGACCGTATACATTGGGTACGCCGGGCTTGGACGAGAAGTCGTCCATCTCATCGTTCAGCAGCACGCCCGTACCCGGCACCAGCACACAGGAGCCGAACGGGTAATTGATGGTAATGGTGGCGGCCACCCGGTTGCCCTGGCGGTCCAGGATGGAAAAATGCGTGGTATCGGGGCCGTCCGAATGCTCCGCGATACCCGGCAGCGATGCGCTGCGGGTGGCGCGGTCCATCCGAATGGAGGCCCGTAGCCCGGCGGCGAAATAGGGGCTGAGCAGCCGTTTCACCGGCATGGTCACGAACGCCGGATCCCCCAGGTACTCGGCCCGGTCGCGATAGGCCCGGCGCATGGCCTCGATGATGAGGTGATCCCGGTCCACCGGACCGAGCTTGGCCAGGGGATAGCCGGACAGGATGTTCAGCATCTCCACCAGCCCGATACCCCCGGACGAGGGCGGCGAGGCGGAGGTGATACGGATCCCGCGGTACTCGCCGTGGATGGGCTGGCGCACTTCGATCCGGTAGTCGGTCAGATCCCGGGCCGTCCAGATGCCGCCCGCAGCCCATACCCCGGCCACCAGCTTGCGGGCCACGGGCCCGGAATAGAAGCCGGCACGCCCATGCCTGGCCAGCGCCTCCAGGGTCGCCGCCAGTTCGGGCTGAACGATGCGCTGGCCGATCTCGGGGACCTTGCCATCGCGCAGAAACACTCGGGCCGCGGCCGGAAAGCGGCGCAATTCCTCGAGGCGGAAGCGGGCCAGGCGCTGATACTTGGCATCCACCGCGAAACCCCGGCGGGCATAACGGATGGCCGGGGCCAGGTCCGTCGCCAGGGACAGGCGGCCGTACGTCGCGGCAAGATACACGAGCGCCGCCGGCTCGCCCGGAATGGCCGCCGCCAGCGGACCGTTGATGGACAGGCCGGGAACCACCTTGCCCTGGGCGTCCAGGTACATGTTGCGATGGGCCGCCAGCGGCGCCCGTTCACGGCCGTCGATCATCACCTCCTGGCCGTCGGACGCCCGGTGCAGCAGCCAGAAGCCGCCACCGCCGAGACCGGAGCTGTAAGGCTCCACCACCGCCAGCGCCGCACTGACCGCCACCGCGGCATCGAACGCGTTGCCTCCCTGAGCGAGGATCTCCATGCCCGCGCGGGTCGCCAGCGGGTGGGCGCTGGCCACCGCTGCGGCCGGCGGACGCACGGCCGCCGAGGCCGGTGCCAGGCAGGCCCAGGCCAGCACCGTCGCCTGCACCACAGCGGCACAACGCAGCAGGGCCCCGCGAAGGGGCCCTGTACGATGATCATCCCTGGAACGCACGGTCACGCCGAAGCCGGATGGCCGGTCAGACGTTCGTACTTGGCCATCAGCTGTTCCTTGCTCTCCTGGCAGTCCGGGTTGAGGGGGATGCAGTCCACGGGGCAGACCTCGACGCATTGAGGGGTGTCGTAGTGGCCGACACACTCAGTGCACTTGTTGGGATCGATCTCGTAGATCTCTTCGCCCTGGGAAATGGCTTCGTTGGGGCACTCCGGCTCGCATACATCGCAGTTGATGCATTCGTCGGTAATCATCAATGCCATAGCTGATTCTCTCTACTGAAACTTCAACGGCCGAACGACACCCCCCACCCGGACTTCGAGCGGTAAGCGGCCGTCAATTGGCTTCGGAGCATATTAGCCAATCTTATCGCGCAATGCAGCCATGACATTGGGGTGGACAAAGGCAGACACATCTCCGCCCAGGCGGGCGATTTCCCGCACCAGACTGGACGACACGAACGCGTACTGCTCTGCCGGCGTGAGGAACAGCGTCTCCACCCCCGGGGCCAGTTGGCGGTTCATGCTGGCCAGCTGAAACTCATACTCGAAATCCGACACCGCCCGCAGACCGCGCAGGATGATGCCCGCCTCACGCTGACGCATGAAGTCCACCAGCAGGATGTCGAAGCTGCACACCTCCACGTTGGGAAGACCCGCCAGCACATCCCGGGCCAGGGCGACCCGCTGGGTCAACGGGAAGGCGGGCTGCTTGCCGGAACTGGCGGCCACCGCGACGATCACCCGCTCGAACAGCCTCGCGGCCCGTTGGATCAGGTCCCAGTGGCCGTTGGTGATCGGATCGAAAGTGCCTGGATAGACGGCGGTTTGCATGGGGCCATTATCCCCGAAGCCAGGGTTGCGGGAAACTGCGCCCGGCGTTTCAACCCGAGGACGGCTGCGGGGCCGGACGGGCGAGGTGGTAGCCCACCTGCCCGGCGGTCTTGGAACGGACGATCTCCCAGCCTTCCGGCAGGGGCGGTGCGACCAGGGCCCGTTCGGCCTCCAGGTAAAGGTAACCCTCGGTGGCGAGCCAGCCGCCAGCCTCGAGACGGGCCACGCACGGCGCCAACAGGCCCTGGCTGAAGGGCGGGTCGAGGAATACCACATCGAACGGTGATGCGGTCCCGGTCAGAAAAGCCAGCGCATCGGCCTGCACCACCTCCACGACCCCCGCCTGCAGGCGGGCTGCGTGTTCGCGCAGCGCGGCCGCCACCCGCCGGTCGCTGTCCACCAGCAGCACTTGCGCCGCCCCCCGTGACGCCGCTTCCAGTCCCAGGGCGCCGCTGCCCGCAAAGAGATCCAGGCAACGGGCGCCGACGATCACCGGCGCCAGCCAGTTGAAAAGGGTCTCCCGCACCCGGTCAGGTGTGGGACGGACGCCCGGTACCGGCGGGAACGCGAGCCGGCGACCGCGCCAGGCACCGCCGATGATACGCAGCTGGTTGCGGTTGGACGTGGATTTCATGGAAGTCGCGGCAACATCGAGGCATGGCATGTTCCCCCGTGCGCGCCGGCAGGTCAAATGGCCGCCCGACCGGGGCCGGGCGGCCGGCCAGCTACGGATCGCTGCGTCGACGCTGGCTGCGGGCGCTCAGCACAGCGAGGCCCGACCCGAACAGCCAGGCGGCCCCCGGCAGGGGGACGCTGCTGACCGGCACCGTGCCCGGCGTCGGCGCACTCAGCACCTGAAAGTCGGAAACGTTGTCGTCGGTGTCCTGCAAACCGGCCAGCCTTGCCAGACTGGCACCGCTGCCCACGTCCGGCGCGGCGGTGCCCTCCCCGGCGAACACCGCGGCGGAAAAGTCGCCATAGCCGACCGCGTCCAACACGGTGGTGCCGGACCGCAGCTGCAGGGAATCGGGGCCGTTCTGCAGGTCGATGTCGGCGATCAGGTCCGCGTTGGGCACCGCGGTCGTGCCGCTTCCGTCGTCGTCGGCGACCACGAACACACCGTCCCCCGGTATGACGCCGGCCAGCGCGGCGCTCTTGTAGTCCCTGCCGTCGCTGCCGTTGACACCCACCAGCGTCATTCCCGCCAGCGAGAAACCGGGCGTTCCGAACAGTTCGACGAAGGTCGCTCCCCCGTCGCTACCCACTGCATCGTACAGTACCTCCGATATCAGCGGCGTGGGGGCGATGGTGGATGCGTGCAGGGTGCCGGAAAAAATGCCGGCCAGGCAGGCGAGCGGGGCCAGAGCGGCCCAGAGGGTCCGTCGTTGCATGGGTCTTCCTCCCTGAAGATTTGAATGTACCGCTCCAATCCCGGAGCGGATTCACAGACTAGCGCACCGGCCCATCGCGCGTCTTTGGCGAATCGTCGAATTATGTTGTAGGCAGGCGCTTGCGCGCCTGTCAGCGAAACGCTTCCACGCCCGTCACTGGCGACCGCCGACGATAACGGTAACCATCCGATCCGGATGCACACGACGCTGGAAGGCGGCGTGGATCTGCTCGCGGGTCACCGCCTGGACCTTTCGATTGAAGGTCTTCAGGTAGTCCAGGGGCAGGCGGTAATAGCCGATCATGGCCAGGTACTCGACGATCTTGGCGTTGGTGTCCACCCGCAGGGGAAAACCCCCGGTGATGTTCTTCTTGGCCGCCTCCACTTCCTTGGCGGTAGGGCCGTTTTTCACATAACGGTCAAGCACCTTCTTCATCAGATCCAGTGCCTCGCCCGCCTTGTCGTTGCGGGTCTGCAGGCCGAGAAGAAACGGCCCGCGCCGGGCCATGGGAGCGAAGTAACTGTAAACGCTGTAGGACAGGCCGCGCTTTTCGCGAATCTGCTCGTTGAGACGGGACACCAGGCCACCGCCGCCCAGCACATAGTTGCCCACATACAGCGCAAAGTAGTCCGGATCGGTGCGGGTGACGCCCGGTGCACCCATCAGGATGGTGGTCTGACTGGCGGGGAAATCCACCCGCTGGGTCTTGCCGTGGGTCAGGTCCCGCACCTTGGGCAACGGATCGGGCGCCTGCCCGGCGGGCAGCTTGCCCACCAGGCGCTCGGCAAGGCTGTGGGCCTGCTTGGTATCCAGGGCACCGACAATGGCGACCGTCGCGTTGTGGGCCACGTAGTAGCGCAGATAGAACCCGCGCGCGTCCTCCGGGTTCAACCCCTGCAGGCTGTCCACCGTGCCCCCCGGCGGCGAGCCATAGGGCTGTTCGCCATAGACGTCCCTATAGAACGCCTGCTCGGCAACCGCGCTCGGCTGCTGGTCGCGCTGGCGGGCGGCCACGATCAACCGCTGCTGTTCGCGGTCGAAGGCGACCTTCTTGAATGCCGGTTGCGTCAGCACCTTGGCTACCAGGTCGGCGGCTGGATCCAGGCGGTCCGGCGCGCTCAGGGTGCGCAGGGAGACCCAGGCCATGTCGCGCATGGCCCCGGTGCTGAGCTGGGCCCCCAGTCCGGCCAGACGGTCGGCGATCTGATCGGCCGTCAGTTCGCCGGCCCCCTGGTCCAGCAGTGCATTGGTCAGGTGCGCCAGCCCGGGATGACCGTTGTCCCTGGCGCTGCCGGCGTCGAACACCACCCGCACATCCACCATGGGCAACTCGGGCGCGGGCACGAAGTACACGCGCGCACCGTTGGCGGTCTGCCAATGCTGAATGGGCGCCATGGCCCAGCTGACGGCGGGCAACAACAACAGCAGGGCGGCGCTCCACGACCTGCACCAGCCACCCACGCGATTTGTCACGATACCATCAGCGAACATGTTCACCCCCCAGCGGCCTGGGTCGCGGCCGATGGCCGTCCTTCATCGGTAAGGGTTTGAGCACCGCGACCGTCAGGTGATTGTCCACCAGGTACTTGCGGGCCACCGCCTGCACCTGCTTGGCCGTCACCGAACGAATGCGCGGAATGTACTGGTCGAGCACCGACAAGCCCAGGCCCACGGACTCCACCGTGCCGATCTGCATGCCCTGGTAGAACTGGGAGTCCTGATGGTAGGTCTTCTCCGCCACCAGTTGGGTCTTCACACGCTCGAGCTCCGCTTCACTCACCGGCTTGTCGCGCAACTCGGCAATCTGCTCGCGCAGCGCCTGTTCGAGCTGATCGGCGGTATGACCGGTGGCCGGCACGCCGTCCAGCATCAGCAGGCTGTCCTGGCGGGCATACAGGTTGTAGCCGGCATCGGCGCTGGCAGCCACCTGACTGCCGCGCACCAGGTTGCGCGCCAGACGGGCACTGTCGCCGGCGTCCAGAATGGCCGAAAGCACCTCCAGGGCGTAGGCGTCCTGCGGATCCTTGGCGGTGCGCAGCACCGGCACGTGATAGCCCATCAGCACGTAGGGCGTTTCGGCCGGTACGTTGATGACGATGCGGCGGATACCTTTCTGTTCCACCTCCTGGCGGGGCTTTGGAGGCTGGATCTTGCTGGGCTTGAGAGGGCCGAAATAGCGTTTCGCCAGGGCGTACACGTGGGCCGGGTCCACGTCGCCCACCACCACCAGGATGGCGTTGTTGGGCGCGTAGAAGCGGTGATACCAGGCCTTCAGGTCCGCCACCGTCAGGTGCTGCAGATCGTTCATCCAACCGATGACCGGGATGTGGTAACCGCTGTTGGCATAGGCGACGGCATCGAAGCGCTCGGCCGTCAGCGCCTCCGGGTTGTCGTCGGTACGCATCCGCCGCTCCTCCATGACCACGCGCACCTCCTTCTCGAACTCCTTCTTCTTCAGCAGGAGGTTGCGCATGCGATCGGCCTCCAGCCGGAAGCTGACCGGCAGGCGGCTCTTGGCGAGCATCTGGAAATAGGCGGTGTAGTCGCGGCTGGTGAAGGCGTTCTCGGTGCCGCCGTTCTCGGCGATGATGCGGGAGAAGTCGCCGGCGGGATACTTCTTTGTGCCCTGAAACATCATGTGTTCCAGCACATGGGAAATACCGGTGATGCCACTGTGCTCGTAGCTGGAACCGACCTTGTACCACACCTGCGAAACCACCACCGGTGCGCGATGGTCTTCCTTGACGATCACTTTCAAGCCGTTGTCCAGCCGGTACTGATGTACAGGCCCGGCCATTGCGGCCGGCATCGCCAGCGCAAACAATAGTATCCACAAAACCACTCGGAACATGTCCTGACCTCCTGCTGACGTCGCTTACCATAGCAGGAGTTGGGTGCTAGGATAAGCCGCCGATAGAGTCGTTTCCCCAGGACGCCGCCGACCCATGTTTGGTTTCAAGAAGCGCAGCAAGGACCACAAGCCCGAACCCGACACGCCGGAGGAAAACGAATCGGCCACCCGGGCCGATCCCGCCCCGGCGGCGGACCCGTCCGACGGCGACGCCACCTCAACGACCGACTCCGCGCCGGAACCCAAAGCCGGCCTGTTCGGTCGCTTCAAGGGCGGCGCAACGGCGCAGCCGGAAGGCACCGGGGACGAATCCACGCCACCGAAAACGGCCGCAGAGATCGCCGGCGAACCGCAACCGCAGAAGAAGGGAGGCCTGTTCGCCCGACTGAAGGCAGGGCTGCGCAAGACCCGCTCGGGACTCACCGACGGCGTAGCCAGTCTGGTGCTCGGACGTCGGAAGATCGACGACGAACTGCTCGACGAGTTGGAAACCCAGTTGCTGGTGGCCGATGTGGGCGTTGAAGCCACCGCCGGCATCATTCAGGACCTGACCCAGCGGGTGAAACGCAAGCAACTGGGCGACGCCGAGGCGCTGATGGAGGCGTTGCGTGAAGACATGTCGGCCATCCTGGCGCCCTGCACGCACCCCCTGCGGATCGACACCAGCCACCGGCCCTACGTCATATTGATGGTGGGCGTGAACGGTGTGGGCAAAACCACCACCATCGGCAAGCTGGCCCGCCGGCTGCAGGAAGACGGTAAGCAGGTGATGCTCGCCGCCGGCGACACCTTCCGCGCGGCGGCGGTCGAGCAACTGCAGGTATGGGGCGAGCGCAACCGGATTCCGGTGATTGCCCAGCATCAGGGCGCCGACTCCGCTTCGGTCGTCTACGACGGCCTGCAGGCCGCCCGTGCCCGGAACATGGACGTGCTGATTGCAGACACGGCCGGGCGGCTGCACACCCAGTCGAACCTGATGGAGGAACTGAAGAAGATCAAGCGTGTGCTGGGCAAGCTCGACGAGAGCGCTCCCCACGAGGTGATGCTGGTGGTGGATGCCGGCACCGGCCAGAATGCGCTGAACCAGGCGTTGCAGTTCCATGAAGCCGTGGGGGTGACCGGTATCACGCTCACCAAACTGGACGGCACCGCCAAAGGCGGCATCATTTTCGCCATCGCCAAACGGCTCGGCATTCCGATCCGCTTCATCGGGGTGGGCGAGGCCATCGAGGATCTGCGGGTGTTCGATGCCTCCGAATTCGTCGCCGCCCTGTTCGAGACCGAAAGCGAAACCGCCTGACGACGGCGGGCAGCCATGACAACCTGTTGCACTGCGCGGTAATCGATGATCCGCTTCGACAACGTCAGCAAACGCTATCCGGGCGGCCACGAAGCGCTGCGTGGCGTGAGCTTCCACATCCCACGCGGGCAGATGGCGTTTCTCACCGGCCATTCGGGCGCCGGCAAGAGCACCCTGCTGAAGCTCATCCCCCTGATCGAGCGGGCCAGCCACGGCCAGGTGGTGATCGGCGGGCACAATCTCGCCAAGATAGGCCGACGGCGCATCCCCTACCTGCGCCGACAGATCGGCATCATCTTCCAGAACCATCAGTTGCTGTTCGATCGAACGGTATTCGACAACGTGGCCCTGCCCCTGGTGATCAGCGGCCTGCGCCACCAGGAGATCGGTCGCCGGGTACGGGCGGCCCTGGGCAAGGTGGGGCTGCTGGAGCGGGAACGGGCCTACCCCATCACCCTGTCCGGCGGCGAACAGCAGCGGGTCGGCATCGCCAGGGCCGTGGTGCACAAGCCGCCGGTGCTGCTCGCCGATGAGCCCACCGGCAACCTGGACCCGGAACTGTCCAGGGAGATCATGGGGTTGTTCGAGCAGTTCAGCCAGGTGGGCGTCACCGTGCTGGTGGCCAGCCACGACATCGCCCTGATCTCTTCCCTGGGCCACCGCATACTGACCCTGCGCAACGGTCAACTGGTAGCCGGCGATGGATCGGCCCGGGCGACGGCATGAGCGCGCGCCCACCCAAACGAGGCGGCTCCTTCCTGCCCGTCTACCTGATCCGCCACGCCCAGGTGTTCATCGCCAGCCTGGGTCGGCTGTACCGCAACCCCATGTCCACCTTGATGACGGCGGCGGTCATCGGCATCGCGCTGGCCTTGCCCGCCACCCTGCTGGTAGCCCTCAACAACTTGCAACGCTTGAGCGGGGGCTGGAACGGGGCGGCCAGCATTTCAGTATTCCTGAAACAGACCGTCAGCGACGGGCAGGCTGCCGATCTGGCATCGAAGCTCGGCACCTGGCCCGGCGTCAGTTCGGTGCGCACCATCACGCGCGATCAGGCGCTGGCGGAATTTCGCCGGCTGTCGGGCTTCGGCAACGCGCTGGATGCGCTCAACAGCAACCCGCTGCCGGCGGTGCTGGTCGTAAAACCCGCCCGGGAAAACGAACCGGCGGCCGTTCAGGCACTGCTGCTCAAGCTCCGCCAACTGCCCCAGACCAGCATGGCCCAGCTGGACCTGCAATGGGTGAAACGCCTCGCCGCGATCATGGCCATCGGGCGTCGCGGCGTGCTGGTGATGGCGGCTCTGCTGGGCCTGGCGGTGCTGCTGGTGGTCGGCAATACCATCCGCCTGGACATTCAGAACCGCCACGACGAAATCGCGGTCACCAAACTGATCGGCGGCACGGATGCGTTCATCCGGCGCCCATTCCTGTACACCGGGCTCTGGCACGGGTTACTGGGCGCCGCCATCGCCGGCGCCCTGGTGGAACTCGCGTTCGGGCTTCTCAGTGGTCCGGTTTCCCGCCTGGCAACGCTCTATCAGAGCGATTTTTCTCTGCAATTCATCGGCGCGACGGGCATCGGGGCACTGGTCGCCGCGGGGGCCGGGCTGGGGCTGGCAGGCTCCTGGCTGGCGGTCTCCCGCCATCTGGGCGACATCGAGCCCACATAAGCGACTGACAAAGCAGCCGTCTTGGACCACCCGGTCCCTATCCACCAAAAGAATCCGGCACCGCTGCCGATAAGCTCAAAGTCACGTCCCGAGAAGGGATCCGTACGCGTGCGCCCAATAATATCTACATGATCCAAAAACTGACCCAGATCCTCGTCGTCGACGGTTCCGAAGTCTCGCGTACCGTGGTCTCGCGCATTCTGAGCGAAGAAATGGCCCATGCGAGCATCACCACCTGCGGATCCGTGGAGGAAGCCACGAAACGGCTGGACGAGCAGCGCTTCGACCTGATTACCACGGCGCTTATGTTGCCGGACCGGGACGGGTTGGAACTCAGCCGCCACATACGGGCCAGTACGAGCCACCACTACACGCCCATCATCGTGGTTTCCGGGGACGCCGATGCCCGCCTGTTGCGGGAGGGCTTCGCCGCCGGTGTGACCGATTATTTCGACAAGGCCTTGGGCTACCGGGCATTCGCCGAGTTCATCCAGGAATTCACCCAGCGCAACACCGGGCTGGTGGGGCGCATTCTGTACGTGGAGGACAGCCCGTCGGCCGCCGCCCACACCCGCCGACTGATGGAACATCACGGGCTGCAGGTGGTGCACACGACCACAGCTGAACAAGCTATTGATTTATTGGACGAGTTTGCCCCAACCGGACCTCGCAGCGACGTCGGGTTCGACATTGTCATCACCGACTTCTACCTCAAGGGTCGACTGACCGGCGGGGACCTGCTGCACGCCATCCGGGCCAAGTTCCACTATTCCCAGCAGGAGATGCCGGTACTGGTGATCACCTCGCCGGAAAACGACCGCAAGCAGGTGGAAGTCTTCCACGCCGGCGCCAACGATTTCGTCACCAAGCCGATTGTCGAAGAGATTCTGGTCGCCCGCATCCGGTCCCTGCTGCTCATCAAACAGCAGTTCAATGCCCTCAAGCGCCAGAACGAGGAGATGAGACGGCTGGCCACCACGGACAGCCTCACCGGCGTGCGCAACAAGCGCTATCTACTGGACCATGGCGAGCAGTTCATCGCCGACCGGGGCCGCCAACCGGTATCCGCGATGCTGCTAGATCTCGATAATTTCAAGAAGATCAACGACAATCTTGGCCATATAACGGGAGATCGCGTCCTGGAAGCCCTAGGAAATCTGCTCATAGAGCATTTTTCCAGCGAGGCCATGCTGGTCCGCTTCGGCGGGGAGGAATTCGCACTGCTGCTGCCCCGCTGCCCGTTGCGGGAAGCCCAGGCGCGGGCCGAGGAATTGCGCCGGCAGGTGGAGCTGGCCAAGCCCGCCGGCATCCCCGTCACCATCAGCATCGGGCTGGCCTCCACCCAGTCCAGTGCGGAGCTCAACCTGACCCAACTCCTCTGCATCGCCGACCGGGCCCTCTATAATGCCAAGGAGCACGGCAGAAACCGGGTGTGCGCCTAACCGATTTCTGACCATCCGGGGAACCTGCCGCGGGTTTGGCACTCTAACGTGGAGAGTGCTAATATTGCATTCGCAGGTGAGGTTCAATGCTGGGAGGACTCTCGCGAATGACCAACGCCTTGGTTGAAAAGCCAACCGCCCTGACGGTCCCGCTGACCGCCGGCAACCTGGATCGCTACATCCAGGCCGTGAATACCATTCCGATGCTGAGCGCGGAGGAGGAACACGGGCTTGCGCAACGCCTGAAGGCGGAAAACGACCTGAATGCCGCCCGGCGTCTGGTGCTGTCGCACCTGCGCTTCGTGGTGCATATCGCCCGCGGCTACAGCGGCTACGGGCTGGCGATGTCGGACCTGGTCCAGGAAGGCAACATCGGTCTGATGAAGGCCGTCAAGCGCTTCGACCCCGACATGGGCGTGCGGCTGGTGTCTTTTGCCGTTCACTGGATCCGCGCCGAAATCCACGAGTTCATTCTGCGCAACTGGCGCATTGTGAAGGTCGCCACCACCAAGGCCCAGCGCAAGCTGTTCTTCAATCTTCGCAGCTCCAAGAAGCGGCTGGGATGGTTCAATGGCGAGGAAGTGGCCACCGTCGCCCGGGAATTGGGCGTCAAGCCGGAGACCGTGCGGGAAATGGAGTCCCGTCTGAGCGGCCAAGACATCGGCTTCGACGGCGCCGGCGACGACAGCGACGATGAACCGACGACGCGGGCGCCCGCGGCCTATCTCCAGGACCTGCGCATGGATCCGGCCAGCCAGGTGGAACAGACCGACTGGCAGGCGCACAACACCAATCAACTGTATGAGGCACTTGCCCAGCTGGACGAGCGCAGCCGGACGATTCTGGCCGAGCGCTGGCTGGCGGAGGACAAGACCACGCTGCAGGATCTGGCGAATCGCTTCGAGGTATCGGCCGAGCGCATACGCCAGCTGGAAAAGAACGCCATCGGCAAGCTGCGCGCCACTTTGGAAGCATGACACACCCTTGCCATAGGGCTTCCTATCCAACGGCTCCGCAAACGCGGGGCCGTTTTCTTCTCCGCCCCCCGCGACCGCCGCACCGACCCCGAGGCCGGCACCCCAGCACCGATACCTCCCTGCAACGGCCGGAATTTGGGTCGTCGGGACGGGGGAATACCCCACCGATGGCAGTTTCCCGTTAAAATTAGGACCATGCTGCCGCCAACCTCGGTATGACAGCTGGTTTGTTTCCGGCGTAGCGAAAGGGAGCCCCTGAGATGATCCGACGCACCGCCGTGCTGATCACCGGGTTGCTGAGCGTTGGACAGCTGGTGGGCTGCGCCTCGGCACCCCAGCGCGGCACCGGACAGCAACCCGCCGCCGGTCAGGCCACGGGGCAGCCATATCTTTCGCAAGGCGGTAAGCGCTACATCAGCGGGCCCTACGGGAACGCCCGCGACATATCCGCCGTGATCGATACCATCGAGCATCGCAGCACGCCGCAGCAGGTCAGCGTCCGTGGCGTGAATCTCACCGACGTACCGGCCTATTCGTTCATATCCGTGTATCGCTACCGATTCCCGCGCGCCTGCGGCGGCCAGCGCTTTCAGCTCTTCAAGGGCGACGGGATCGAGATACTGGAATACGACGACACCCGGACCGGCGCTGCGCCGGTCAAGATTCGGGACTACGTCCAAGGCCCGGGCCCCTTCGTCGGACCCGGCCTGTGGGGCCCCTACGACAGCACCTCCAATGCGCCTACGATCCTGGTATCGGGGACCGCGCGCCAGGGCGGGATGGGCTTGATGAAGGGTACTTACGCGATTGGCTGGCTGACCACCTTGTCAACGGCCCAGCAGGTTGCGCTGGGCAAAGACTATCAGCGGGCCGTGCGGCTCGCCGCCCGCTGCAGCGGCTAGCGCCGCCGGGATCGACGACAACGCAGGCGGGAATCACTGATCCTGTTGGCCGGCCGGCAGCTTCACCCCCGGCTCGTTGACGCCGAACAGACTCAAATTGGGCGAAAACGCAGACCAGTCCACGTACCCCACCGTCTGCAATCCCGCCGCCTGACTGCGGGCCCCCGAGTTCGCCACTTCCGAAGCAATGTCCGCCACCACGCTGGTGCTTGTCACCGGGGTGCGGTTGGGATTGCTGATGTAGGCCACCGGCGCGCCCAGCTGCAACCGAATGGTGCCGGTGCTCGGGATGTCGAAGACGATCGAGCTCGCGGCGCTTCCGATGAACTGGCTCGCCGCGAGGGCTGCGCTGGCCGCACGTACGTTGGCAGCGGTCGCACTGCCGTTGACATTCAGAATACTGCCCCCGGCCGCATCGACCGTGACCATGCCCGTGCCGGCGTCCAACAGGCCGAGCTTGATATCACCGCCCGTAGACTTGTAGGTGATGTTTCCGCCTTCGGATTTGGCGCTGCCACCGGACGACAGGTCGATGCCGCCTGCATCAGCCGTCACGGTGATGTCGCTGCCGTGGCTGTCCAGGCTGCCGGGCTGGGTGACCGAGGTGCCGGCCGTCAGGGACAGTGCGCCCTGGCTGGAGACCGCACCGCCAAGCACCAACGCGCCCGAGGTATTCACCGAAAGCGCCCCACCGTCCTGGGTGATGCCACCGATCGTCAAGGGCCCGGTGTTGTTGAACGTCACTGCGCCTGCGGTGCTGTTGGTCAGGCTCAAGCGACCAACGCCGTTGGCGCCCTGGAGATTTACACCCAGCACGGAGGCTATCGTCAGACTGCCTGCGTTAATCGCACCGCCTCCGTCGACGCTCAACCCGGACAGATTCACCGCCCCCGCGCCCGTATTCACCGAACCCCCGACATGGATGGCACTCGTGCCGTTGTTCACGCTCAACACGCCCCCGGCGGTGTTGGCGTTGCCGATGGTGAGCGTACCCGTGTTGGCGATGTAGAC
>Ga0307441_1000284_pt1 | contig 19444 bp, 17 predicted proteins | sample SalMarWE160420MG_FD_202149 | JGI IMG/M metagenome (GOLD analysis project Ga0307441, IMG submission 202149) | Salt marsh sediment microbial communities from the Plum Island Ecosystem LTER, Massachusetts, United States - WE1604-20 | ecosystem: Environmental > Aquatic > Marine > Intertidal zone >... | reverse complement strand
TTCCTGGTCCGATTGTTGGGACGGCGCCGTTTCCTGCCCGTTGGCATCGGCTGCCTCCCGGTCGGCTTCCCCGGGGGCGGCACTTTGGGCCTCGTTGGTGCCGCCGGCGGCCCGGCTCGCGCCGCCGCGGCGGCGACCGCCCCGGCGTCCCCGGCGGCTGCTGCGGGACTGGGGCCGAGCCGCGTTATCCTCGCCGGCGCTGGCGCCGGCGTCCTGCGTGGCCGTGGCGGTCGCCTCGGTGGCTGTGGCCTTGGCGGTTTCCTTTTCCGGCGCGGCACGTTCCGGCGCTGGTGTGTCGGCCTTGGCAGCGCGCGAAGACGGCCGGCGTTCCCCGGAGGAGCGGCGCGCTTGCTGACCGTCGGCGGGCTTGCGCCGGTTGTTGGAGCGGCGAGGCTGAGTGCCGCTGCCGCTGCCGCGGGTGCTGCTCCGGCGGCTGGCCGGTGTGGAGGAGGCCGACTTGGCGGGTTCGGCGGGCGCCTCGGTTTCCTCCTTGCGTCCGAACAGGGAGGACCACATACGCTTGATCAGGCCCGGTTCCTCCGCCGTGCGCGTGCGCTCGGCAGCCGCGGAAGACGGCGCAGGGGCCGGGGCCGTAGGTACCAACCCCTTGACGGCCGGTTCGTCGAGGGGCACCCGGGTCTGCTCATGGGGTAGCTCGGGCTCGGCCTCCACCGGCACCAACCGATAGCTGGCAGCGGCGTTATCGCCCTCCAGTTCGTCGACCCGGATGCGCTGCACGTCGTAATGGGGTGTCTGCATATGAGGCGTGGGCACCAGGGCCAGGGCGACCTGGTGACGGGCCTCAATGGTGTGCAGGTTCTGGCGCTTCTCGTTCAGCAGGTAGGTGGCCACGTCCACCGGCAGGCGGGCGACCACACGGGTGGTGCGGTCCTTCATTGCCTCTTCTTCGACGATACGCAGCACTGACAGGGCGAGGGATTCCACGCCCCGCACGAAACCGTGACCACTGCAGCGCGGGCACACGATCTGGCTGGACTCCCCCAGGGACGGGCGCAGGCGCTGACGGGACATTTCCAGCAGCCCGAAGCGGGAAATGCGGCCGACCTGGACCCGTGCGCGGTCCATCTTCAGGGCCTCTCGCAGACGGTTCTCCACCTCGCGCTGGTTGCGGGTGGGCGCCATATCGATAAAGTCGATCACGATCAATCCGCCCAGGTCCCGGATGCGCAGCTGGCGGGCGATTTCGTCGGCCGCCTCCAGGTTCGTATTGAGGGCGGTCTCCTCGATGTCGGCACCCTTGGTGGCGCGCGCCGAGTTGATGTCGATGGAGGTCAGCGCTTCGGTATGGTCGATGACGATGGCGCCGCCGGAGGGCAGGGTGACCTCGCGCTGGAAGGCCGACTCGATCTGGCTTTCGATCTGGAAGCGGGAGAACAGCGGGACGCTGTCCTCGTATTGCTTGAGCTTGTTCAGGTTGTGCGGCATCACCGCCTGCACGAAGTCCCGAGCCTGCTGGAACACCGTGGCATCGTCTATCAGGATTTCGCCGATGTCATTGCGCAGGTAATCCCGAAGCGCACGGATGATGACATTGCTTTCCTGGTAGATGAGAAAAGGCGCAGTCCTCTCCGTAGATGCTTTTTCAATCGAACCCCATAGTTGCAGCAGGTAGTTCAGGTCCCACTGCAACTCTTCGGCGGAGCGGCCGACGCCGGCGGTGCGCACGATCAGGCCCATGCCCTCGGGAATGTCCAAGGCCGCCATGGCGTCGCGGATGAGATTGCGTTCCTCCCCCTCGATACGGCGGGATACGCCGCCGGCGCGGGGATTGTTGGGCATCAGAACCAGATAGCGTCCGGCCAGGCTGATGAAGGTCGTGAGTGCGGCGCCTTTGGTGCCGCGCTCCTCCTTTTCCACCTGCACGACCAGTTCCTGACCTTCCTCCAGGGCGTCCTTGATGCTTACGCGCCCGCCCTTGGCCGCCTCGGTCCGGAAGTACTGACGGGCGACTTCCTTCAGGGGCAGGAAACCGTGGCGCTCGGCCCCGTAATCCACGAAGGCCGCCTCCAGGCTGGGCTCAACGCGGGTGATCTTGCCCTTGTAGATGTTGGACTTCTTTTGTTCCCGTGACGGGACCTCTATATCAAGATCGTAGAGTTTCTGGCCATCCACCATCGCGACACGCAACTCTTCCGGCTGAGTTGCGTTGATTAACATTCTCTTCATATGTCCCTTCTCTCAGGCGCTCGACCGTGCCGCCGGTGTCAGAGCGGGCGTGGCGGACCACGGCTCTAGGGACGCACGGGAAGACCACCACCGTTCCGCGCACGCAGAACAGCAGCACCATCCCGGCATCGATGCACCGGTTCGCCCGATAGGCCCACACAGCAGTCATGGGAGCGCTGGTATCCAGATTAATAAAAAGGAAGCAGTTCCAAATCATGGTTCCATACCGTTGAATCACGGGAACCGTCCGTTTAGGTATTGCGGCGATCTACCCGGTCGACCGTCGGCCCGCTATCCGTTGTGCGGGCGTCCCTCCGAAGGGGGCAGCGGCGTGTTGTTTGCCGCTCCACGGTCGGTTCCGGGCGCGTTACCCCGACTGGCGGTCGGGACAAAATGTTCCACCTTGCGCCGTTCGCCGGGGCGTTCCCGCTGCCAGTCGTTGCGTAGGCAGCTGACGCGCGTATTCGCCAAGCTAATATATCAGCGTTACCTCGGTGCATCAATTGCTTAGAAGCACGCCTCCCGGGAACCTGATATTATGCCTCCATGTCCCAGCCCGCCCCTAAACCGGCAGCGGTCCGTGTCGTGGAGGTCGCCTCCGAGGACGCCGACCAACGCATCGACAACTTTTTGATGCGCCACTTGAAAGGGGTGCCGCGCAGCCGCATTTACCGGATTCTGCGCCGCGGCGAGGTGCGCGTGAACGGCCGGCGCATTGGGCCGGATTACCGTATCTGCGCCGGTGACAAGGTTCGCATTCCGCCGGTGCGCACTGCGGCAGGCGGCGGCGGTCCGGCACCGGTCCGGCCCGGGCTGGAAGCGGCGATTCTGTACGAAGACGATCGGTACCTGGTGCTGGACAAACCGTCCGGGCTGGCCGTCCACGGCGGCAGCGGGGTGAGTCATGGGGTCATCGAGGCGTTAAGGGCCTTGCGACCCCAGGCACGCTTTCTGGAACTGGCCCATCGCCTGGACCGGGAGACATCGGGCTGCCTGCTGGTGGCCAAACGGCGCAGCGCGTTGCGGGCGGTTCACGAATTGTTGCGCGGCGGCGGCGTCGAGAAGCGCTACCTGGCGCTGGTACAGGGCGCCTGGCAGGGCGGCCCACGCCAGGTGAATGCGCCGCTGCGCAAGAACCAGCTACGCAGCGGCGAACGCATGGTGCGCGTGGACCCCGCCGGCAAGTCCGCACAGACCTGGTTTCGGCCGGTGACGGTATTTGGCCAGGCGACGCTGGTGGAGGCCCATCTCGGCACCGGTCGCACCCATCAGATACGGGTCCACGCGGCCCATAGCGGACATCCCATTGCCGGTGACGAGAAGTACGGAGACGAGGGATTCAATCGGGCCATGCGCTCCCTCGGTCTGCGACGGCTCTTCCTGCATGCTCAGTCGCTGGCGTTCACCGAGCCGGACAGTGACCGTGAGATTCATGTGAGCGCACCGCTCGCGCCGGACCTGCGGGCCGTGCTGGACGCACTGGAGCAGGTCCGCGCACCGGCCCCGACGCATAGCGAAGCCCGAAGTGGCAGATAGCCGTAATGAGACGATCCGACTACCGTTTGCTGGTTTTCGATTGGGACGGAACCCTGATGGACTCCGAGGCCCAGATTGTGCGCTGCATGCAGGCGGCCATGGGGGACATGGATCTCCCTGTACTGGAGCCACCGCGCATCCGGGACATCATCGGTCTGGGCCTGAAGGAGGCCATCGACCGGCTGTTCCCCGGAAGGGATGATGCGTTCCATGCGCGGATGGTGGAACGTTACCGCCATCACTGGCTCGGCTCGGACAGAGGGTCGGAGTTGTTCGAGGGTGCGGAGCGAACCCTCGTGGAGCTCAGAGAGCGTGGCTACCTGTTGGGGGTCGCCACCGGCAAGGGTCGGCAGGGGCTGGACAAAGTGTTGGTGGAAACCGGGCTGGGAGCGCTGTTCGATGCCACCCGTTGTTCAGATGAAACCCGTTCCAAGCCCGATCCTCTCATGCTCCAGGAAATCATGGCGGTATTGGATGTGACGCCGGACCGGACGCTGATGATCGGGGATACCGAATACGATCTGGTGATGGCGCGCAATGCCGGGGTGGACGCCATGGCGGTAGGCTACGGGGTCCATACTCCCGAGCGACTGCTGGAACACGGACCCCTGGACTGCCTGGAACGCATCGATCAGCTGCTGCCGTGGCTGGACGGGGAGCTGTCCCGCCTGGCCGCCGTTTGACCGGCGCCGGCTACCCCCAAAGTCAGAGAACAGCGATGCCGGCCGCCTCCAGCATGGTGCACAGGCGGATCAGCGGCAGGCCGATCAGTGCGGTGGGATCCTCGCCTTCCATGCGCTCGAAGAGGGCGATCCCCAGGCCCTCGGATTTGAAGCTGCCGGCACAGTTGTAGGGCTGCTCCCGTCGCAGGTAGCGGTCGATCTGGTCTGCGGTGAGGGCGCGGAAGCGTACCTGGTAGGGCACCACATCGCTCTGCAGTTCGCCGCTGCGGGCGTCCAGCAGGCACAGGCCGGTCAGGAACGTCACCTGGCGACCCGCCAACCGGGCCAGCTGCTCCCGGGCCCGTTCATGGCTGCCGGGCTTGCCCAGGATCCGGTCGTCGACGACGGCCACCTGATCGGAGCCGATGATGATGCCGTCGTCCACCGCCGCCGCGCCGGCCCGGGCCTTGGCTTCAGCAAGTCGGCGTACCAGCGCTGCGGCGGGTTCGTCCGGAAGGGATTGTTCTTCCACGTCGGGGGACAGGGTCTCGAAGGCCAGGCCCAGGCGCGTCAGCAGTTCACGGCGGAAGGGGGAGGTGGAGGCCAGGACGAGGCGCGGTGCTCCCTGGCGATTGTCGGGCGAAGCGGTCATCGCTGGCTCCGGGTGTTGGCGCGAGGCGCGACGGTACCACCGGCTTTGGCGGGATACCAGTCCAAGGACAAGGGGTCCACTGCATTGGGGGACGGGCTTTCGTTGGAAGATGAACAGTCTGATGTCGATTGACTTTACATAATCGACTTAGTATAGCTTACATTAATAACTATAAATAAATATTTGAATTAATTTGGCAACAGTTCGAATTTCCCTCGTATGCGCGCCCGGGAGATGTCGAAAAATGTTACAGTCCCGATGCTCGGTAACCGGCGTCGCTCTCTCGGACAGCCAGTAAGTTGCTGAAATGAGAAAGGTATAGACATGGTGGAATCGGACTTGCATAGTATTGCGCCAGCGATTTGACTGACGCCGTATCTGCCCGTCGTACGACGTCATTGGAAAAACAACAATTAACGAAATAGACCCGCGTGTCGGAGGATGTTTTATGAAGAAGTGCCTGAAATCCACGCTGGTAGGTGCCGTCGTGGGCGCCTTGGTGTTGGGGGCTACCGGGTCGACGTCGGCCGCGACCGTATCCGCCACGACCATTGGGCAGTACAGCGGCACCGCTTCGGGACCCACCGCCAATTTCTATACCATCCAGTACAAAGGCGAGGCCGGGCCGGCGATTACTTCCATCAGCTACGACCTGTCTGTCAAAACGGGTACTTATACTGCCCTTGACGGCAGTACCTACACTGGCAGCGGTTTCTTCAATCTAGACCCGTACAACTTCGGTAGCGCTCCGCTTGAGGACACCACCCAGCTGAGTGACCCGAATGGAGTCAAGTACACCTCGAGTGCAGTGAACGGTGCCACAACTTCGCAGCCGAACCGTCTCACTTTCACGTTCGCGAGCGGCGCTTTTCAGGCCAACAATACATTCAGCTTTGGCCTGGATGCGGAGTGGGTGGATGGTGCTGGCGAGAACAAAAACGGCCAGAGCGGCGGGCTGGACTTTGGAAATGCGGCTATTCCGCTGACGATTACCTTTTCCAATGGCTATTCCGTCACCGCCAACTTTGCAACAGCGCCCACCACGTCGCAGCCATATCGCTCGGCGCTGACTGTCGCGGCGCCCGCCGCAGTTCCGCTTCCTGGTGCAGTGTGGCTGTTCGGTTCGGGTCTGGTGGGGCTGGCCGGACTGGCGCGGCGTCGCAACGCGGCGTAAAGCGTCGTCTACAGTGGGAGCGACGAAAACGGGGCCGAAAGGCCCCGTTTTCGTGTGGGCTTATGCCTGAATTTCTATCAATGTCTCGTCGGGATTGACGCTGTCGCCCTTGGCCACCCGTACGGTGGCGACGGTGCCGGCGATGGGTGCCTGAATTTCGGTTTCCATCTTCATGGCTTCGGTGACCAGCAGCGGATCGCCGGCGGCCACCTGGTCACCCTCGGACACAAGCACATCGATGATGGTGCCAGGCATGGATGTGCTGACATGGCCGGGGCCGGTGGGGCGGGGGCGTTTGCTGCCCTTGAGGGGCGGCGTGCCCCCCGCGGCTTCGGCTCCGCTGGTGTCCACTTCCTGCAGGGTCTCCACCAGGATCTCTTCGGGCACACCGTCGACGGTGACATAGAAGGGACGGTTGTCCATGTGGCGGTGGCCGGTGCCGGTAATCTCGATGTGATAGGTGTCGCCGTGCAGGGTGACATTGAATTCGGTGGGTGCCGCGCTGCGCGCGCCCTCCTGAACTCCGGGTGGTGCTTCCAGGGGCTCGGGCACGAGCCGGCCTTCGCTGCGCTGACGAAGGAATTCCCGCCCGATCTCCGGAAACATGGCGTAGGTGAGGACGTCTTCCTGGGATTTGGCAAGGGCGCCGATCTCGTCCTTGAGGGCCTCCATTTCGGCCTTGATCAAATCGGCCGGTCGTACGTCGATGACGTCTTCGTTGCCGATGGCCTGCTGGCGCACGATAGCATTTACCGGGCCCGGCGCCTTGCCATAACGTCCTTGCAGATAAAGCTTCACCTCGTTGGTGATGGTCTTGTAGCGGGTGCCGGTGAGGACGTTGAGCACGGCCTGGGTGCCGACGATCTGCGAGGTGGGGGTGACCAGCGGAGGGTAACCCAGGTCCTCCCGCACGCGGGGGATTTCCTCCAGGACTTCGGTCATGCGCTGCAGTGCGCCCTGTTCGCGCAGTTGGGTATACAGATTCGAGATCATGCCGCCGGGGACCTGGTAGATCTGCACGCGCGTGTCCAGTCCGGTGAACTCGCTTTCGAACTGGTGATACTTCTTGCGCACCTCCCTGAAGTAGAACCCGATCTGCTGGAGCTGCTGAAGGTCCAGCTGCGTGTCGTACTCGGTGCCCCGCAGGGCTGCCACCATGCTCTCGGTAGGCGCATGGCTGGCGCCGCCGGCGAACGCGGAAATGGCCGTGTCGATATGGCGGCAGCCGTTTTCGATGGCTTTCAGGTGACACATTTCCGAGACGCCGGCGGTCGCGTGCATATGCAGATGCACCGGGACCTTCACGGCCTGCACCAGGCTGCGTACCAGGTCGGCGGTCACATAGGGCGTGAGCAGGCCGGCCATGTCCTTGATGGCGATGCTGTCGCAGCCCATGGCTTCCATTTCCTTGGCCATGGCCACGAACTGGGGGATGCCGTGCACCGGGCTGGTGGTGTAGGAGATGGCTCCCTGGGCGTGCTTGCCGACTGCCTTGACCGCCTCGATGCTGGTGCGCAGGTTGCGGGTGTCGTTGAGCGCATCGAAGATGCGGAATACGTCGATGCCGTTGTCGGCGGCGCGGGCCACGAACGTGCGCGCCACATCGTCGGAGTAATGGCGGTAGCCGAGCAGATTCTGGCCCCGCAGCAGCATCTGCAGCCGGGTGTTGGGAAGTGCCTTGCGCAGGGAGCGCAGCCGCTCCCAGGGGTCTTCCTTGAGGTAGCGCAGACAGGCATCGAACGTGGCGCCGCCCCATACTTCCAGGGACCAGTATCCTATCTGATCCAGACGGTCGCAGATGGGCAGCATGTCCTCGGTGCGCATGCGTGTGGCGATCAGCGACTGATGAGCGTCACGCAGTATGACATCGGTGATGTGGACCTTGGACATGGCGCGGTCTCGTATCGTGTTGGGCGGTCAGGCCCCATTCTAATCAGAATCGCCGGTCTGCAGGGCAGGGCCCGGCGGGAACCGCGTTTCAGAGCCCCATGTGGGCCGCGAGGGAGGCGGCAATCACGGCGGCCATTTCCTGGGTCGGCCGGCTGGTGGAGTAGTTCACCAGCTCCGGGTGTTCCTCCACGAAGCCGGTGTCGAATTTCCCCTCGCGGAATTCCGGCACATTCAGGATTTCCAGGTAATAGGGAATGGTGGTCTTGACGCCATATACCGCCATGTCGAGCAGGGCGCGGTGTGCACGGTTGAGCAACTCATCCCAGGTCCGTGCCCATATGATGAGTTTGGCACACATGGAATCGTAATAGGGGGGGATGGGGTAGCCTGTATAGATCGCTGCATCGGTTCGCACTCCCGGTCCGCCCGGAGCGAAGTAGCGGGTGATACGCCCGAAACTGGGTAGAAAATCGTTCTTCGGGTCCTCGGCATTGATGCGAAATTCCATGGCGAACCCGCGGCGCCTGATGTCGTCCTGGCAAAACTGAAGGTGCATGCCGGCCGCAATGCGGATCTGTTCCTGGACGATGTCCACACCGGTGATCTCCTCGGTGACCGGATGCTCCACCTGCAGACGCGTGTTCATCTCCATGAAGTAGAAACGCTGGTCGCGGTCCATAAGGAATTCCACCGTGCCCGCGTTCACGTAGCCGACCTCGCTGGCGGCACGTACCGCGTAGTTTCCGATCAGGGCACGTTGCTCGTCGTTGAGCTGAGGCGAGGGGGCGATCTCGATGAGTTTCTGGTGGCGTCTCTGAATGGAGCAGTCCCTTTCCAGCAGGTGGATCACGTTGCCGTGGCTGTCGGCCAGGATCTGCACTTCGATGTGGCGGGGATGCTCCACGCACTTTTCCACGAACACATCCGCGCTGCCGAAGGCCTTGGTGGCTTCCGACAACACCCGGTCGAACTGGCGGCGCAGTTCCGTGGCGGAATCGCAGCGCCGGATGCCGCGGCCTCCACCGCCGGAGGTGGCTTTGAGCATGACGGGGTAGCCGATGGAATCGGCCAGCGTCACGGCGGCGTCCACGTTCGGAACATTGCCTTCACTGCCCGGTACCACCGGCACGCCTGCGTTCTGCATGCGGCGGCGTGCCTCGGTTTTGTCCCCCATGCGCCGGATGACGGCGGCGCTGGGCCCCACGAACAGAATGCCGCGGCGTTCGCAGATTTCCGCCAGCAGGGGATTTTCGGACAGGAACCCGTAACCGGGGTGAAGTGCGTCACAGCCGGTGGCGGTGGCGAGGTTTACAATCCGGTGCGCGTTCAGGTAGCCGGCTACCGAGTCGGGGCCGATGTTGTAGGCTTCGTCGGCTTTGCGCACGTGCAGGGCATGGCGGTCGGCGTCGGTGTAGATGGCCACGGAGGTGATGCCCATTTCCGCGCAGGCACGGACGATCCGGACCGCGATTTCTCCCCGGTTTGCGATGAGCAGCTTCTTGATCAACGGGCGATTTCCAGCGTGCAGGGTGAGTGCCGGCGGCCGGCGAACGCAGGGGCGTGCCGACCGGCCCGGCCACCCCGACTCCAGACCTTCTACGGAAAGGACCGGGGCTTGTCAATAACTGCCTGGATGAGCGAGCATTTTGCGATTCGGGGGCTTTGACACCAGAAACATCGCGGGCTAAACTTGACAGCTTATGTTGCCGGATCATATCGCTGCCATGGCGTTGGCCCGGACCGGGGCGCATTTTGCTGGTCGGCTGCCCTTGGCCCGAATGCCCCGTCTCGGGGAAGCACTGCTCGACAGCAGTGGCGAAGTCGCAGTTGACCTGCACCTGGGCACCGACGATGAGCGCGTGCGGTACCTGACGGGCCGTATCCGGGGCGAACTCACGCTGCAATGTCAGCGTTGCCTGGAACCCATGGCGCTGGCGGTGGACATCGACGTCCGCCTCGGGCTCGTGGACGGGCTCGATGAGGCGCAGAGGTTGCCGGAGGGCTATGAGCCGCTGGTGGTCGAGGCAGGGAAGGTGGCGCTCTCGGAGCTCGTGGAAGACGAGTTGCTGCTGGCATTGCCGGTCGTGCCGAAGCACGGCGATGCCAGCGAATGTCGCGTGATTGAGTCTGAAGAGGACACCGTCGAGGAAGCGCGGGAAAACCCGTTCACGGTGCTGGCGGATTTGAAGCGTCGTTCTTGAATGTCGTTTTAGGAGTTATTCAGCTATGGCAGTTCAACAGAACCGAAAGACTCGTGCCAAGCGTGGCATGCGCCGGGCCCATGACGGGCTCAAGGCGAAGGCCCTGTCGGTCGAGCCGACCACCGGTGAGACTCACCTGCGCCACCACATCAGCCCTGATGGCTACTATCGTGGCCGCAAGGTCCTTTCCCGGGAAGAAGACTGAGACCGGGGGTTCCGGATGGCCGCGGACCGCGGCCGCCGGACCGGTCGATAGCCTGCGCTTCCGTTTTCTGATATTCCGCCGGTGATTGTTCACCGATTCGCGTTCCCATGAACGGGAAACTGACCATCGCCCTGGATGCCATGGGCGGCGATAGCGGTCCCGACGTGGTGATAGCCGCCGCCCTGAGCATATTGAGGCAGCGCGATGACGTTCGCCTGTTGCTGGTCGGAGACCAGCAACGCTTGAATGCGATGGTCGCCTCCGCCGGGCGTGCAACGGAGAATCTGGAGATCCGCCACGCCTCCCAGCAGGTGGAAATGGGCGAAATGCCCTCCCAGGCACTGCGCTTCAAGAAAGACTCCTCCATGCGGGTCGCCATCAATCTGGTCAAGGAAGAACAGGCCCAGGCGTGTGTCAGCGCCGGCAACACCGGGGCGCTGATGGCCACCGCACGCTACGTATTGAAAACCCTTCCCGGCATCGACCGACCCGCCATCATCACGTCCATACCCTCCATTGAAGGTCACACCTGGATGCTGGACCTGGGCGCCAATGTGGATTGCAGCGCCGATCATCTGTTCCAGTTTGCGGTGATGGGTTCGGTGCTGGCCACCGCCGCCGATGGTGTGGAGCGTCCCCGGGTGGGCCTGATCAATATCGGCGAGGAAGAAATCAAGGGCAACGACCAGGTCAAGGAAGCGGCTCGTCTGCTGGGAGGCAGCTCCCTCAACTATATCGGTTTCGTGGAAGGCGACGATGTCTACAAAGGCGGTGTGGATGTCGCCGTCTGTGACGGCTTCGTGGGCAACGTGGCGCTGAAGACCAGTGAGGGGGTCGCCAAAATGGTGACCCATTACATGAAGCGCGAATTCTCCCGCAACCTGTTGACCCGCGCCGCCGGCGCCGTCGCACTGCCGGTTCTCAACGCGTTCCGTCGCCGGATCGATCCGCGCCGCTACAACGGGGCCAGTCTGCTCGGTCTGCGCGGCATCGTGATCAAGAGTCACGGTGGAGCCGATGCCGTCGCGTTTGCCAACGCCATCGAGGTGGCGATCCTGGAGGCGCAGAAAGCGCTGCCGGAGCGCATCGACAACAAATTGGAAGCCCTACTCACCGAAAGGCAAGCGGTTTGACCTACTCGCGCATTACAGGCACGGGCAGCTATCTTCCGGAGAAGGTGCTCAGCAACCGCGATCTCGAGGAGATGGTCGATACCTCGGACGAGTGGATTCGCGAACGCACGGGCATCCGCAAGCGGCACATTGCCGCCGAAGGCCAGACCACCTGCGATCTGGCCGAGCTGGCGGCGCGGCGCGCCCTGGAAGCGGCCGGCCGCAGCCCACGGGATGTGGACCTGGTGATAGTGGCCACCACCACGCCGGACCGGGTGTTCCCCAGTACCGCGTGCCTGCTCCAGCAGCGCCTGGATATTCACGGCTGCGCCGCCTTCGACCTGCAGGCGGTATGCACCGGATTCGTGTACGCCCTCGGAGTGGCGGACAAGTTCATCCGCAGCCGCAGCGCCAGTTGCGCCCTGGTGGTGGGCGCGGAAACCCTTTCCCGTATCGTGGACTGGTCGGACCGTTCCACATGCGTGCTGTTCGGCGACGGAGCCGGAGCCGTGGTCCTCGAGTCCAGCACGGAGCCCGGCATCCTGTCCACCCATTTGCATGCCGACGGCAGCTACGAGCATCTGTTGACGGTGCCATCGGGCATCTCGCAAGGTTACGACCTGGTTCAGCAAGGTCAGGCCTTCATGCAGATGAAGGGCAACGAAGTGTTCAAAATGGCCGTCAACACGCTCGGGCGTATCGTTGACGAGACATTGCAGGCCAACCGGTTGAAGAAATCGGACGTGGATTGGCTGATCCCCCATCAGGCGAACATCCGGATCATCAAGGCCACCGCCCGCAAGCTGAAAATGCCCATGGACCGCGTCGTGGTCACCGTGGACGAACACGGCAATACGTCGGCCGCATCGGTTCCCCTGGCACTGGATGCGGCGGTACGCGATGGTCGGATTCGGCGTGGCGAAACGCTGTTGATGGAAGCGTTCGGCGGCGGGTTCACCTGGGGGTCGGCACTGCTGAAGTACTGATGACGGTCGGACACATTGGAAAGTGGGTTATTCATGAGCGCGAATAAACAGGTTGTGAGCACTCAGTTGGCGGTGGTCTTTCCCGGGCAGGGGTCCCAGACGGTCGGCATGCTGCACGCCCTTGGCCAGCGTTTCCGGGAGGTCACCGAAACCTTTGACGAAGCTTCCGATGCGTTGGGTTACGACCTCTGGAAGCTGGTGGAGGGCGGCCCGGAGCAGGAACTTAACCTCACCGACCGCACGCAACCGGCGATGCTGGCCGCCGGAGTCGCCGTGTGGCGTGCCTGGTGTGCCAGCGGCGGTCCGCTGCCGGCGGTCATGGCCGGTCACAGTCTGGGTGAGTACACCGCCCTGGTGTGTTCGGGCTCGTTGGACCTGGCCGCTGGCGTCGCCCTGGTCGCCGAGCGTGGTCGGCGTATGCAGGAGGCTGTCCCGGCCGGGACCGGCGCCATGGCCGCCGTGCTGGGGCTCGATGATGCAGCGGTGAAGCGGGCCTGTGCCGAGGCCGCGGGCTCCGAAGTGGTCTCCGCAGTGAATTTCAACGCGCCGGGGCAGGTTGTGATCGCCGGACATGCGGCCGCAGTGCAGCGCGCCATCGAGAAGGCCAAGGCTGCCGGTGCCAAACGCGCCGTCACCTTGCCGGTGAGCGTGCCGTCCCATTGCATACTCATGCGTCCCGCGGCCGACTCCTACGCTCGAACCCTGGATACAGTCGGTTTCGGCGCGCCTGCCATTCCCGTGCTGCACAACGTGGATGTGGCGAGTTACGAGGATGCGACCTCCATTCGCAACGCGCTCGCCATGCAGCTGTTCAGCCCGGTGCGGTGGGTGGAGACAATACAGGCGATGGCGCGCCACGGCGTAACCACCATCGTCGAGGCGGGGCCCGGAAAGGTGCTCACCGGTCTGTGCAAACGCATTGACAGGAGCATGACTGCGCTGGCGGCATACGATCCGGATACGCTGGAACAGGCCCTTGCCGCGGTGCAGGGTCAGCTGGGAGAAGTCCATGTCGCTGGATAAGGAGATCGCTCTGGTTACCGGCGCCAGCCGCGGAATCGGCAAAGCCATTGCCCACGAGCTGGGCAGCCGCGGGGCCACGGTAATCGGCACGGCCACCACCGAAGCCGGCGCGCAGTCCATCGCCGATGCCCTCGCGGCAGCGGATATCCGGGGTGCCGGACGGGTGCTGAACGTGACTGACGCCGGCTCCGTGGAGGCATTGCTGAAGGGCGTGGAGAACGATTTCGGCGCGCCGACGGTGCTCGTGAACAACGCCGGCATCACGCGCGACAATCTGCTCATGCGCATGAAGGAAGACGAGTGGTCGAGCGTGCTCGATACCAATCTCAGCTCGATCTATCGCCTCAGCAAAGGGTGCCTGCGGGGCATGATGAAGGCCCGCCATGGGCGTATCATTAACATCACTTCGGTGGTCGGGCTGACGGGAAATCCCGGGCAGTCCAACTATGCGGCGGCCAAGGCGGGAATGATCGGCTTTTCGAAGTCCCTGGCCCGTGAAGTGGGCTCACGGGGAATTACCGTCAATACCGTGGCGCCGGGCTTCATTGACACAGACATGACGCGGGCGTTGGGCGAGCACCAGCGTGAACAGCTGCTTGGCCAGATTCCCCTCGGCCGTCTTGGCGATCCGCGGGACATCGCATGGGCTGTGGCGTTTCTTGCCTCCGCCGAGGCGGCTTATATCACCGGCGAGACCATCAACGTGAACGGTGGTATGCACATGCCCTGAAGTCGGGCGCACCGGCTTGGAGCAGAATCTGTCATTCCGGATTCAATGATATGAATTTGCAAGGAATGGGAAATGGATGGACGTTGTCTATAATGCCGGCTCACGGCACCCCGCTCAGGGGACTGGTGAAGGTTTGCGCTGGATTGACAAACCTGTTTTCACTACAATACCGCCCGCAGCGCAGGCTGCGCGACTTCTCGTTGGGAGGAAATATTTATCATGAGTACCGTTGAAGAACGCGTCAAGAAGATCGTTGTTGAGCAGCTCGGTGTGAAGGAAGAGGAGGTCACCACCGAGGCCTCGTTCGTGGACGATCTCGGCGCTGACTCCCTGGATACGGTCGAACTGGTGATGGCTCTGGAAGAGGAATTCGAATGCGAAATTCCCGATGAAGAAGCCGAAAAGATCACCACTGTGCAGCAGGCGATCGATTACATCAACGCCCACCAGGGCTGATTGAATCCATTGCAACAAGGCCGCCGCTGCCACGTCGTGGTTGCGGCCTTTTCTTTTCGACTATCGGTTGCCGTGCGGTGACCAATCGATAGAGGACAGGCCCTTGTCTAAGCGACGCGTCGTCATCACCGGGTTGGGAATCGTCTCGCCGGTAGGACTCAGCGTAAAAGAAGCGTGGGACAACATTGTTGCGGGCAACAGCGGTATCGGCCCCATCACCCAGTTCGATGTGTCCGCATTTCCCGTGCGCTTCGGGGGCGTCGTCCGCGACTTCGACGTTAGCGAATACATTTCGCCGAAAGAAGCTCGCAAGATGGATCCGTTCATCCACTACGGCATCGGGGCGGCCTGCCAGGCCATCCGCGACGCCGGCCTGGAAGTGACCGATGAGAACGCCGCGCGCATAGGGGTGTCCATCGGTTCGGGCATCGGGGGTATTTCCAGTATCGAGAAGGGGTATAAGGCGTTTCTCGATGGCGGTCCCCGCAAGATCTCGCCCTTCTTCGTGCCGAGCAGCATCGTCAACATGATTTCCGGCAATCTGTCCATCATGTACGGCATGCGGGGGCCGAACATTTCGCTGGTTACGGCCTGCGCCACCGGCACTCACAGCATCGGCGATGCCGCTCGTATCATCGCCTACAACGATGCCGACGTGATGATCGCGGGTGGTTCGGAGTTTGCGACCACACCCACCGGTCTGGGAGGCTTTGCGGCGGCACGGGCGCTGTCCACCCGTAACGACGACGCCCAGGCGGCGAGCCGGCCGTGGGACCGGGACCGGGACGGTTTCGTGCTCAGCGACGGGGCCGGCGTGGTGGTGCTGGAGGAATACGAACACGCCAAGCGTCGCGGTGCCACCATCTACGCCGAAGTGGCCGGTTTCGGGATGAGCGGCGATGCCTACCACATGACTCAGCCCCGTGAAGGCGGCGAGGGTGCCGTTCAGTGCATGCGGACCGCCCTGTCCGATGCCGGGATGAATGCCTCCGATGTGGACTATATCAACGGCCACGGCACCTCCACGCCGGCCGGCGACAAAGCCGAGAGCCAGGCGATCAAGGCCTGTTTCGGGGACCATGCCTACAAGCTGGCGGTCAGCTCCACCAAGTCCATGACCGGGCATTTGCTGGGTGCGGCCGGAGGTGTGGAAGCCGTGTTCACGGCCCTGGCGATCCGCGATCAGGTCGCGCCGCCCACCATCAATCTGGACAATCCCGACCCCGATTGCGATCTCGATTTCGTACCCAACACGGCGCGCGAGATGAAGATAGAGATCGCCATGTCGAACTCCTTCGGTTTCGGCGGCACCAACGGTACCCTGGTGCTGCGTCGCTTGAGCTGAGCGCGCACGTCGGGACTAGCGCCGTCGGCCATGTTTCCCGATCCCGCGGTTCGCGTGGCCGTTGCGGGGTCTGCGGGGTGTTGCCATGGGCGATGACCATCACCTGCGCTGCCTGATCAACGGTGCGGCGGCCGAGACGGTTTCGGTCTTCGATCGCGGCCTGCAATACGGCGATGGCCTGTTCGAGACACTGGCCGTGGTGGCCGGCCGGCCCCTGTATTGGGAACCCCACCTGCAACGTCTGATGGCCGGCTGCCGGCGGCTCGCCATTCCCCAACCCGATCCAGAGGTGCTGTACCGCGAGGCGCTGGAACTCGTTGGGCAGCATAGCCGTGGGGTGCTGAAGGTGGTGGTCACCCGCGGGGTGGGCGGGCGCGGCTATCGCCCCCCGGAACGGCCCGCGCCGACCCGGATCCTCTCCATTCACCCCTGGCCCGACCATCCGGAAACCTGGCGCACGGTCGGAGTCCGGTTGCGCCTGTGCAGCCAGCGCCTGGGTAGTGATGCCGGACTCGCCGGAATCAAGCATCTCAACCGCCTGGAACAGGTGCTGGCCCGGGCGGAATGGTCCGACCCGGAAGTGCCCGAAGGGCTCATGCTCGACATGGACGGCAGGCCGATAGAGGGGACCATGAGCAATCTCTTCGCAGTGACGGACGGTCTGTTGCGGACCCCGGATTTGTCAACCTGCGGGGTCGCTGGCATCATCCGAGCTCGGATCATGGAACTGGCGGAGGCCATGGGTATACCCTGTCGGGAGGCGGTGCTGGACATGGCCGATGTCGGGCGGGCCCAAGAGCTGTTTCTCACCAACAGCGTGATCGGAGTGTGGCCGGTCAACGCCCTGGAAGACCGGCGCTGGCAGGTCGGCCCCGTGACGCGACGCCTGAGCCGGGCGCTCATGCAGGATGCCGCGGGCCTGTCAGCGACAAGTCTATGGTAGAGCGCGCGACCAACGGCGATCCGCCCTCATCGAGGAGTCGGTTCGACCTGCTGTTCCGGGTACTGGGTGTGCTGGTGCTGTTGGCCAGCTTCGGCGGCGGTTGGCTGGTCATGAGCTATCGCAGCTTTGTCGAGACGCCCTTGTCAGTGCCCGCAAAGGGTATGGTCTACAACGTTTCCTCGGGAACCTCCCTGCACGAGTTGGCGCAGGATCTGGCCCGGCGGGGAATCGTGTTCCATCCGCGTTTTCTGGTCTGGATGGGCCGCGACGCGGGCTATGCGTCCCGAATTCAGGCGGGCGAGTACCGCCTCACCCCCCAGATGCGCCCGGCCGATCTGCTGCGGATGCTGGTGGACGGGCGCGTCATCCAGCATTCGCTGACCCTGGTGGAAGGCTGGACCTTTCGGGAGGTGATGGCGGCAGTGCGCGCGGACCCCGATCTGACCCACACCCTGCAGGGTCTGCATGGCGAGCAGATCATGGCCCGGCTGGGTCACCCCGGCGAGGCGCCTGAAGGGCGGTTCTATCCGGATACCTACTATTTTCCCCGCGGTACCACGGACGTGGCGTTCCTGCAGAGGGCGTATCGCATGATGGCCAGGCGCCTGAAGGCGGAGTGGCAGCAACGGGCCCCTGGACTGCCCCTGAAATCGCCGTACCAGGCATTGATCCTGGCCTCCATCGTGGAGAAGGAGACCGCAGTGGAATCGGAGCGCCCGCGCATCGCCGGTGTGTTCATTCGACGCCTGCGACTGGGCATGCGCCTGCAGACTGACCCCACGGTCATTTTCGGGCTGGGCCCCGACTTCAAGGGTCGGCTGCATGCCAGCGACCTGCGCAAGGACACGCCCTACAACACCTACACGCGCTATGGTCTGCCGCCGACGCCGATCGCCCTGCCCAGCGGCGAATCCATTCACGCCGCCCTGCATCCCGCAGCCGGGGACAGTCTGTATTTCGTGGCGCGCGGGGACGGCCATCACCATTTTTCCCGCACGCTCGCTCAGCACGACGCGGCCGTCCGCCGTTACCAGCTGCACGAAGATGTGAAAGTGCCGAAGGAGGCCAAGGGTGGCGGTTCGCGGTAGATTCATCACCGTCGAAGGCGGGGAAGGGGTCGGTAAGACCACCAACATGCAGTACCTGCGTGGGCGCATCGAGGCTGCCGGCCATACCGTCGTGATGACCCGCGAGCCCGGCGGAACGCCCCTGGCCGAGGCCATTCGCGCCTTGCTGCTGACGCCGGAGTACCGCGGTATGAACTCGGACTGCGAGCTGCTGCTCATGTTTGCCGCCCGCGCCGAGCACCTGGCCCAACGCATTCTGCCGGCCTTGCGGGCCGGGGAATGGGTGTTGTGCGACCGGTTTACGGATGCCACCTACGCTTACCAGGGCGGAGGACGGGGCTTGCCGCGGGAGAGAATCGGGCAGCTCGAAACCTGGGTGCAGGGAGAGCTGCGCCCGGACCTGACCCTGTTGCTGGACGTCCCGGTGGCCCTGGGCCTCAAACGGGCCGGCGACCGCAGCGCCCCGGATCGGTTCGAGCAGGAAGAGGTGGCGTTCTTCGAGCGGGTGAGGCAAGCCTATCTGGAGCGGGCCCGGGCCGAGCCGGACCGTTACCGGGTGGTGGATGCGGCTCAGCCATTGTCCGAGGTGCAACAGCAGCTGGACAGGGCCTTGGAAGGCCTTTTGTCAGGGGGGTGATCTTACCTGATAAACTTGATGATGTATGTAATGTAACTATATGAGAGATAACACGAAGACTAAATGGTACCGAATTCAGCTGCTATCGGATATTCAGGTTTAATAACGAATTGTATGTAACTGATTAAAAATGGAGATAGAGGAATTTCTTCCCTGGTGGGAGTCAGCCTGGCAGAGCCTGGCTGAGCGGCGTGATCAGGGCCGCCTTCCCCATGCGATATTGCTCACCGGGCCCGCCGGGCTGGGCAAGAGACAGTTTGCCCGTCGTGTGGCACAGGCGCTGTTGTGCGAGCAACCGAACCCCGTCGGCGCCCCGTGCGGTGCCTGTACCGGTTGCACTTTGTTCACGGCCGGCAGCCATCCCGATTTTCTCCAGGTGCAACCGGCCGAAGAGGGCAAGGCCATCGTGGTGGACCAGATCCGGGAGCTGTCCACCGGCCTGGGCCTCAGCAGCCATGCCGGCGGATTCAAAGTGGCCGTCCTGGTGCCGGCGGACCGTATGAATGCGGCCGCCGCCAACAGCCTGCTAAAGACTCTGGAGGAACCCTCCGATAACACGGTACTGATGCTGGTCAGCGAGCGGCCGGCAGCCCTTCCGGCCACCGTGCGCAGCCGTTGTCAGCAGATTCGGTTCCCCG
>Ga0307441_1000282_pt1 | contig 19525 bp, 17 predicted proteins | sample SalMarWE160420MG_FD_202149 | JGI IMG/M metagenome (GOLD analysis project Ga0307441, IMG submission 202149) | Salt marsh sediment microbial communities from the Plum Island Ecosystem LTER, Massachusetts, United States - WE1604-20 | ecosystem: Environmental > Aquatic > Marine > Intertidal zone >... | reverse complement strand
GGCCTGCGCCAGATGCATGAGCTCGTGCTGCAGCTGCGTGGTCAGGCAGGGGAGCGGCAGGTGCCCGGTTTACCGAAGATTGGTTATGCGCAGGTTTACGGCGCTCCCGGCACCGCGGCGGTATCGATCGTCACTACCTGAATGGCAGCGCTCGGCGGTTAACGGCTTTAGTGACTGGTCGCTGACTGCCGAGCGCCATCTCACGCGAGCTCCCCGCATCCGACGAGGAGTCCCTCGCGAGGCGGGGTTTAGGCAGCCGCACCGGCGCCTCAACCTTGGTAGGGCGAGTTGTGACTCAGTCCGGCGTCGCGGGCGTCAAGGTTTTTGCTCCAGCAGACTCTCGGCCGCCTGCGCCAATGCTTCGGCTGCGCCGTCGTCAGCGCAATCGAGTGCGCGCATCAGCTGAATGTCCTTGCGCAGCAGTGCAACCGCATGATCGGGAAAGAGTTCTCGGCGGAATCCGAACTGGCTCGAGAGATCCATTGCGCGACTCTGGCCAGATCCGTGATGTATTGCTGCCGCGGCGGCAGCACGTTCCATTCCCAATGCCTCGGCGAGTTCGAGCGCATGCAATGCCACCGCCGTATGTGCCGCCATCATCGCGTTGTTGATCAGTTTGACCCGCTGGGCCGTGCCGACCGCACCGACGTGTAGCACGGGATCGCCGAAGGTCTCGAATACCGGCCGGCATTTCTGTTCGACGGCCGCGGTGGCACCCAGCAAGACCAGGAGGTTTCCGGCCGCGGCCGCATTGCCGCCGCCGCTGACCGGTGCGTCGGCATACTCGACACCGACTTCTGCTGTAGCGCTGGCAAATTCATTGCACCCGGCCGGACTGATCGTGCTATGAACCGCCACGATCCCGCCGGCGGACATGCCGGCCAACACGCCGTCTGCGCCGAGCAGCAGCTTCCGTACCCCGTCCTCATCGACGACGCAGATGCACACGAGGTCGGACAGCTCGCCCAGATTCTTCGGTGTCGTGGCCACGGCCGCCGGGGTATCGGCGAACGCGGTCAACGTCTCCGGCCGACGAGCCCACAGCGTCGTCGGATGGCCGGCTTCGATGACCTGGCGGGCCATTGGTCCGCCCTGGTCACCGAGGCCGATGAAGCCGACCCGCATTCTCGGACCTTCCACTACGCCTTCCACTCCAACGGAAGCGGCCGTACGAGTCGGACGGGCAGTGTTTCGTACTCGAGGGTCACGTTGGGTTTGACCCAGTAGTCGGGTATCCGATTGTGGAATTCCTCCAGCGCCGTCTTCATCTCCAGTCGCGCAAGATGCGACCCCAGGCATCGGTGGTTCCCGGTTGCGAACGCTACGTGTGGATTGCGTTTCCGGTTGAAATCCACCTCGAGCGGATTCTCGAACACCTCCGGATCGAGATTCGCCGCGGCCCAGGAGAAGTGGATGGTCGTTCCTGCGGTGACGTGCTCACCGTCGATATCGATGTCGCCGACGGCTATGCGGGTTGTCGCCGGCACCGGTGCCTCGGTCCGGAGCATCTCTTCGACGACCCGTGGCCACATCGAGGGATCGGCGACAATCTCCTCGCGTTGTTCGGGGTGTCGAGCCAGCCACGATAGACTGTTCGACAAGCCGGCGGCAACCGTGTCCAGACCTGCGATCATCAGCAGGAACGTGATGTCGAGCAACTGTTCACGGCTGAGCTTTTCGCCGTCGCGCTCGGCCTGCAGCAGCCAGCCGATCAAATCCTGCGGGTCGTCCGCCTGAGTGGCACGCTTGTCGAAGACCTCGTTGAAGTACATGTAGCACCTCATGCCGGCCATCGCCTGGCGCTCGACGGTCTGCCCGATCTCCTCGCCGGGTTCGGCACGCAGCAGATCGTTCTTGTTCTGGATGAACATCTCCATATCGGACTGAGGAATGCCCATGATCCGCAGAAAGATCGTCGCCGGGAGTACCGCGCAGAACTCGTCATACATATCGGCTTCGCCGCGGTCGATGAACTTATCGATCAGCTCGTTGGTCAACGCGCGGATTTCCGGCTCGAAGACGGCGACCTTCTGCGGCGCGAACACCTGATCCAACACCCGCCGCCAGCTTCGATGCTCTTCGCCGTTCAAGTTCAAGGGGATCAGATCACGTTGCGCGCCAAGGCCGTACTCGTCGGACGACTTGTTCTTGGTCGACACCGCCTCCACTGCGGGATGGTGGTTGAACTCGCGGACTTCGGCCATTCGGAGTACCTGCATCGCACCGTCGCTCGTGCGTCGCGCCGGGCAGCGCCCGAGTAGCGAGCTCAGGTATGGTTGATGCTCGGCCTCGCGAAAATGCTCCAGATCTGCGGGCTCGAATCCGAACGCGAAAGCACCGCCGGTTTGCTTGGCCATCAATTGGCTCCTTTCGGTGTTCGGCTGGACCGCTCGCGCACGTCCAGTCCGTTATGCGCTGGCGGCAGCCTGGAACTGCTCTTTGTACTGCGCGCGGGTCGTCGTCGAGGTGTCCACGTCGGCCGATCGCGACCGCAGTGCGCCGACCGTCATCTCCTTGCGCTGCGCGTCGGTGAACGACGGGATGTTGAAGAACCGCATCGCGTTCTGATGCGACATGAGCCCGATCTCCTCGTCGGTGGTACCGACGTCCTTGAAGTCTCGCCAGAACACCTCGGGGGCATTGGGCCACTGCGAGTCCGAATGCGGGTAATCGGTTTCGATGGCGATGCTTTCGACCCCGATGCGGTGACGCATCTCAACTCCGGCCGGGTCACTGACCACACAGGCCAAGAAGTGCTTGCGGAAGGTGTCCGACGGCGTGCGGTCGAAGAACTTGTGTCCGGTCCAGAGTTGGTTCTTCACATGCCGGTCCAGCCGGTCCAGCACGTACGGAAGCCAGCCCGCGCCACCTTCGGACAGTGCAACTCTCAGGTCCGGAAACTTGAGGAAGGCGTCGCTGAATAGAAAATCCATCATCGGCTTCATCGTTTGCATCGTTGCCAACGTCACGGGGATGTCGATGGGCGCGTCGGGCGAAGTGATCGGCAGGACGCCGCTGGAGCCGACGTGGATGCAGATGCGCGTCCCTTCGTCGGCGCACGCCTTGAAGAACGGATCCCAGTATCCGGAGTGAATGCTGGGCATCCCGAGGTCGACGGGCTGCTCAGTGAAACAGATGGCGTGGCATCCCTTTTTGGCGAGCCGGCGGACCTCTGCTGCCGACAGTTCGGCGTCCCACGCCATCGGGATCGCAAGCGGGATGAAGCGATCCGGGTAGGCGCCGGCCCATTCGTCGATGTGCCAGTTGTTGTACGCCTCGACCGCAGCCTTGGCCAGATCCTTATCGTCGACGCCGCTGAAGAAGGCGCCGCTGAAGCGCGCATACGTCGGGAAGCACATCGACATCGCGACACCGTTGACGTTCATGTCCTCGACGCGCTTGTGCACGTCGTAGCAGCCCGGCCGCATCTCCTCGAAGCTAACCGGATCGAAACCCCATTCCTCTTTCGGCCAGGTGACCACGGCGTTGAGACCGAGGTTGCCGGTCTTGGCGCCTTCCCAGACCCATTCTTCGGCACCCGCTTCGTTGACGGCGGTGTGCGGTAGTCGGTCCCTGTATTTGGCGGGAGCATGATTGGCGAACATGTCGCCCGGTTCGATCACATGATCGTCGACGCTGATCATGATCATGTCGTCCATGTGCATCTCGGACATCAAATCTCCTTGTCGATAGTTGTTGACGTCAGGCTTTGAGGCGGGGTAGTCCCAGTGCGCGGGCGGCGATCTGTTCCCTCATGACCTCGCTGGTACCGCCGTAGATCGTTGCGGCGATGGCCGCCCGATACAGACGTTCGATGACGCCGTTGCCGACCGCGCCGGGCTGCCCCCGTTTTAGAACGCCGGCGGGACCGCACAGGTCGAGTGCTCGTTTCGCGTTCTCGAGATAGGCCTCGCTGCCGTACAACATTGCCATCGGCCCGACGAGCCCGAGTGGAATACCGTTGTCGAGTCGGAAGCTCTGCAGAGTGCCCAACAATCGGGCTACTTCGTTGTTGATGCGGATCCGGGCCAGCGTGCTTCGAACCGTCTGGTCGGCCAACGGTTTTGCGCCGTCGGAACCTTCGGTATCGGCCCACTTCTCAAGTGCCTCGGTGACGAGAACGGACTCGAATTGCAGGCCGCCGGTGTGTTCTTCCTCCAGTGCGACGCGCAAGACCCGCCAGCCGTCGTTGACCTTGCCGATGCGGTAGTGGTCGGAAAGTGAGACATCGCTGTAGTACACGATATTGGTGCGTTCGCCACCCACGGTGTGCACCGGGTGGATCTCGATTCCCGGTGCGTCGAGCGGCACCAGGAACATGGTCAGCCCCTTGTGCTTCGGCGCGTCACTGTCTGTCCTGGTGAGTAGGAAGCAGTACTTCGCCAGGTGACCGAAGGTGGTGAACACCTTCTGGCCGTTGATGATCCACCTGTCACCATCGCGGACCGCGCGGGTCTTGGCCGCCGCCACATCTGAGCCGGAGTCCGGTTCGGTGTAGCCGAGGCAAATCAACGTGTCGCCGTTCGCCACACCGGGCAGCACCTCGGACTTGAGTGCTTCGGTTCCGAATTGGCGGATGGCCTTGGCGGGGATGCCGGTGGTGTAGGCGCCGACCTTGGGCACCCCGGCGACGGACAGTTCGAACAGCAAGGCGTCGGCCTCACCGGCCGTCATCCCTGCGCCGCCCTCTTCTTTGGGAAACCGGGGCAGAATCCATCCGCGGGCGCCCATGGCGCGGTGGACGGCCATGTTGACGCCGTCGCCCGAACGGTACTCGTGTTCGTGCACTTCGTCGGTGACATGCTCCGCGACGAATGTGCGCGCGGCTTCGCGAACCGCGGTAATGCTCTCGGACTCACGGAAATCCATCAGATCCTCGATCCGTACAGAAGGCGGCCGAGTCGTGCCTGCTCACTCTGCCAGGATCCGATCAGCAGTGGTAGTGCCTTGGCGCGACGGTAGTAGATTCCGATGTCGTACTCGGTCATGAAGCCGTAGCCGCCGTGCACGCGCAGCGCGTGCGAGACTGCCTTCTGCGCGACCTCCCAGGCGTTGACAAAGGCCATCGCGCCCATCGCATCGCGGTCTGGCTCCTGCTCGTCGACCGCCCATCCGGCCTTGCGAACCAGTAGGCGGGCACCTTCGACAGCGGTTGCGCAGTCCGCCAGCGGATGAGACACCCCTTGGTAGGAACCGATGGGTCTTCCGAATTGGACACGGCCACAGGCATATTCCGCGGCGAGCGCGATTGACCGATTGGCCATGCCGATGAGCTCGGCCGCGGCGAGCACCCGGATGTCCGTTTGTAGTGCCTCCCACAACGCGACGCCTCGCGATCCCGACTCCACCTTTCGCCGTTCGGTCGGCACGCCGATCGGCCACAGTGCAGTTGACCCTGCATCCAGCGTGTCCGCTCGGATGACCCCATCTGGACGTCGGTACAACCACACGCCCTCGCCGTCGGCGTTCAACACCGCATCGGCGATGGCTCCCTCGGCAGCCAACCACAGGTCGGTGTCTAACCGGCCGGCCGCCGGTACCACGGTAACAATGCTTTTGCCCGAACCGATTTCGGAAGCGAGGTCCTCGCAATCGGGTCCGGCGCCGGCGATGAAGCGGTAGGCGCACGTCGCGAAGGTGAAGGGTACCGGCGCGAGGTGCTCGCCGATCATCTCGGCGACGATGGAGGCCAGCTGCAGACCTCCGGTTTCTGAAGGCAATGCGATGTCGAGTGCCCCCGCCTCAGTGATCACCCTCCAGAGGCGGTTGTCGGTTCCGGTGTCGGACTGCTCGGCGGCTCGGACCCGTTCGATGGTCGCCTCTCGTTCGAGAATGACCGCGAACGTCTTTGCGACCGCTTCTTCGACGTCGTTGATTCCAAGTTGCATAGACGTGCTCAGCCGACCGGCGCCAGTTGGGACAGATCGAAATTGAACAGTTCGGCCGCGGTGCCGCCGACCATCTTCTTGACGTCTTCGGTAGGCACGCCATCGAACAGGCGCCGCACCACGTCACGCGAATGCGGGAACGTGCCCTCGTCGTGCGGATAGTCCGAACCCCACAGCAGCGGAGTGGGCCCCGTCAGCGGAAGGCCGTTGATCGCGGCTTGGTCGTCCTGGAAGGTGGCGTGGATATTCCGGATCAGGTACTCACTGGCCTTGCGCGGCAGTTCTGGCTTGACCCAGCCGTAACCCATGAAGGCGTCGGTGTAGAAGTCCAGCGTCGACATGGCCCACGGGATCCAGCTGGCGTTGACCTCCACCATGACCACGTGCAGGTTCGGATGCCGTTCGAACACACCCGACGTGGTGAGCAGCCCGGCCGTACGCGGTGCCATCGATTGGGTGGCAAGCAGGTTCGACACCGATGCCCCAGGGCCCCGATAGAACACCATGTCGTGCCCGGTGCCCTGGTGCATCACCACAGGCAGCCCGGACCGGTCGATCGCCGTCCACAGCGGCTCCCAGCGCGCGTCGTTGTACGGCGGCGTGCCGACAATGGGCAGCATGGCCGCGCCGAGGCCCAACTCGGCGATGTATTCGACCTCCTTGACCGCGACGTCGACGTCCCATGTCGGGAGTACGCCCGCGCACCGAAACCGCGGCGACCGCTTCTCCAGGAGGTCGTAGATCCAGTCGTTGTAGATGCGGCAGCATGCGGCGGCCGCTTCTGGGTTGGTCATGTTCCACAGGTAGAGGCCGATGGTGGGGAATATGGCCTCGCCGGCGATCCCGTCGGAGATCATCACCTCGATGCGGTGATCGGCGTCTAGGTTCTGAATCCGCTCCAACTCGGCGGTGCCCCAGCCCCGGGGTGCGCCGTTGATCATCAGCTCCCAGCCGCCGTCGCCGCTGGATTTGATCATCCTCGGCGCGTCCTTGCGGAGCCGCTCGGGCAGGTTGTCCCACCAGAGGTCATGTGGCTCCTCCACATGCGCATCGGCGGAGATGAGAAGCAGTGACGAAAGATCCATGTTCACCCTCTTGATGATCGATTTCTGGCGATTCTGCGTATCCTCAATGTACGTTGAGGGTAATGCGAGTGTCCATAGATTGAGTAACCCCGTTCTACCCAGAGGAGATGCAGACAGCGTGATTATCGTTGAACGGCAGGAGCGCGTGCTGCGAATCATGCTGAACCGCCCTACCAAGCTCAATGCCATGACGCCGCAGATGGAGGACGAGTTCGTGAAGGCGCTCGATGACGCGGCGGCGGACACCGACACGGGCTGTGTCGTCGTGTCGGGCGCGGGGCGGGCGTTCTGCTCCGGGTTCGACCTCGACACCATGAAAGGGGAGGGAACGACCGATCTCACCGATGCGGGCGGGGATCTGGTGCACAACACTCGGCGGGTGCAGCGGTGGATGCAGATCCGCGACTTTCCCAAGCCCGTGATCGCGCAGGTGCATGGCTACTGCCTCGGCGTTGGCGTCGAGTTGGTCGGCTGCTGCGATCTGGTGGTGTGTGCGGAGAGCGCGCGCTTCGGCATGCCCGAAGTCAGGGAGTTCGCACTGCCGCCGACCCTCGGCTTCTGGCCTCTGCTGCTCGGGCCGGCCCGCACCAAAGAATTGCTGTTCACGGGGCGACTCGTCGAGGGTGCTGAAGCGGTGCGCTTGGGTCTGGCGGTCGAAGTCACTGCCGACGAGTCATTGGCGGGACGGACGCAGGAGATCGCTGCCAGGATCGCCAGCGCGTCACCGGCAGCCCTGGCGGTGGCCAAGCATGCTGTCAACAGCTGGACCGACAGCGCCGTGGGCGCGGCCATCCGCCAAGGGCCGGCCCTGCACAGCGTCTACCACCAAGCGATCCGCAGCGACGGCAGCTGACCTCGCCCCGATTCTCAACCGGCGCCGTGCTCCAGGATCATCCGGGACGCTTTCTCGGCCACCGCGATCGTCGGCGCGTTCGTGTTGCCGCTCGGCGCGGTGGGGAAGATCGACGCATCGACGACGCGAAGTCGGTCGACACCGTGCACGCGCAGCTGGGCGTCGACGACCGAATCCGGTGCATTGCCCATCTTGCACGTGCCCATGGGATGTTGGGCTCCCCAAGAAGAGTTGCGCAGGAACGCTTCCCATTCGGCGTCGGTCTGAACCGCATCACCAGGCAGCGCTTCGCTGATCACATGGTGGGCAATGGGTTCGCTGTTCATCACTGCGCGAGCCAGCCGACAGCCGGCCACCAAATCGGCGAGGTCCTGGGAATCAGCCAGTAGGTGGTGCTCGATGATGGGCGCATCCGATGCGTTGGCCGATCGCAGACGGATGTGCCCTCGCGACCGGGGGTGCAACACCGTGTTGATGATGGTGACGCTCGGACGGTCCAGCATTTGCATCTGCGAGACATCGTGGCTGCCGCTCTCGGTGAGCACCTCCGCCGACGTGTCGGCGTCCGCGCCGCTGAGCCCCAGCGCCATGAACAGCCCTTCGTAGTCTGGCCTGGTGCTGTGCTCGTGCAGCTTGGCGAACAGCAGGGCATGGCAGGCCGGGCTGGTTATCGCTCCGCGCCCGTGTACTGCGAAGTCGATGACGGCACGGAGCGCGTCCTTCGGTTGCATCTCGACGTTGAGGGTCGAGACGTTCATGTTCCAGACCATCGAGGCGATCGGGTGCTCCTGGAGATTGCGGCCAACACCAGGCAGATCACAAACGATCGGGATCTGGTGATTGTCCAGTTCGGTTGCCGGGCCGACCCCCGAGAGCATCAGCAGTTTAGGCGACGCCAATGCCCCCGCTGAGATCACGACCTCTTTTACCGCGCACGCGTGGATCGCCTTGCCGCCTTTGCCCAGCGCGACGCCAACCGCAGTGGTGCCCTCGAAGAGCACCTTGGTGACCATGCAGTTCGTCAGGATGCGTAGGTTCTTGCGACGGCGTGCCGGACCCAGGAACGCGCTGGCGGTGCTGTGCCTGAACCCGCGGCGCTGATTGGTCTGCACTGCGGCGACACCCAGCTGCTCCCGGCCGTTGTAGTCGCTCAGCAGCTTGTGGCCGGCTACCTGCGCCGCTTCTACGAACAGGTCGCGCGTCGGGTGGCCAACCCGTTCTTCGCCTACGCGGATCGGGCCGTCGCCACCTCGCCACTCGTCGGCGCCTCGTTCGTAGGTTTCGGCACGTCGGAAGTCGCCGAGCAGGCTGGCGTAGTCCCACCCTGGCGCCCCATGCTGCGCCCATAGGTCGTAGTCGCGCGGATTGCCGCGCACCCAGATCATCCCGTTGACCGAGCTGCCCCCGCCCAATACCTTGCCCTGCATCCACGGCGTCGTCTGCTTGTTTCGTGACGGATCGGGTTCGTCAACGAAGCGCCAATGGCTATCTAGCTTTGCCAGACCTGCGGGAACGTGGATCAGCGGGGAGCGGTCTCGCGGACCCGCCTCGACAAGCAAGACATGGGACTGGCCGTCCGCGCTCAACCGATTGGCAAGCACACACCCCGCCGAACCACCGCCAACGACGATGTAATCGAATGTCATTTGTTTGACCATTGTCATTGATCATTTTTTGAGTAGCATCGTTCCACAGTGGGTGACTGTAGCACCTGGCAAACTCACGGAAAGGGCCGTTGTGACAACCAGCGATCATCAGATGCTCATCGACGGGAAGCTGACGGTCGCGGACGGGGCCGCGGTGTTCCACACCGTGAATCCGGCAACTGAAGAAGTTCTAGGCACTGCGCCTGACGCCTCCGCCGCCGATTTGGACAGAGCCATCGCGGCAGCGCGTCGTTCGTTCGATGAGACGTCGTGGTCCGTTGACGTCGACTTACGCAAGCACTGCCTGGAGCAACTTCAGGCCGCGCTGGTGGCCGAACGGGAAACGCTGCGCGGACTGCTGGTGGCGGACGCCGGCGCGCCCGTGATGACGACGTACACCGTCCAACTCGACAGCCCTCTCGATGCGATGCTGCCGTGGTCGGTGTCGGCCGTCGACGACTTTCTTCGGCCCCGGGCCCTCCCGGACAACGAGTTCTTCGGAATGACGAGCCGACGGTGGGTGCACAAGGAAGCCATCGGGGTCGTAGGAGCCATCACGACATGGAACTACCCGTTCGAGGTGCTGGTCGGCAAGCTGGCACCGGCGCTGGCCATGGGAAACACGGTGGTGGTCAAGGCGCCGCCCCAGACGCCGTGGGTGCCGGCCGCGGTGGGCCATCTCATCGCGGAGTGGACCGATATTCCCGATGGCGTAGTCAACATCGTCACCGCTGCAGGTCCGGAACGCGGCAGCCAACTTGTCGGCGATCCACGGGTGGACATGGTGTCCTTCACCGGGTCGAGCGCCACGGGAAAGCGGGTGATGGCTGAAGGTGCCGCCACGCTCAAGCGCGTCTTATTGGAATTGGGCGGCAAGAACGCTCACATCGTCCTCGACGACAGCAACTTCGCTGCGGAAGTGCCACTCGTGGCCGCGAGTTTGTGCTTCCACGCCGGCCAGGGCTGCGGGATGTTCAGTCGGCTACTGGTGCCGCGGTCCAAGTACGCCGAGGCAGTCGAACTCGCGACCGCCACGATGCAGTCCGTCAGCTGCGGCGATCCGACCGACCCGGCCGTTCTGATGGGCCCGCTGGTGAGTAAGGCGCAGCAGGATAGCGTTCTCGGCTTCATCAACAAGGGCGTCGAGGATGGAGCGCGACTCACGACCGGCGGCGGTGTCCCCGAGCACCTCAAGCGAGGATTCTTCGTTGAACCAACGGTTCTGAGCAACGTTGACAACTCGATGACCGTGGCGCGCGAAGAGATATTCGGCCCGGTGTTGGTCATCATCCCGTTTGAAGACGACGACGATGCGGTACGCCTGGCCAACGACTCGTCGTATGGCCTCGCGTGCGCGGTCTCGTCGGGTTCGGAGTCCCGGGCGATCGGCGTAGCCGAACGTCTCCGAGTCGGCGCCGCCGCCATCAACGGCGGGTTCTTCTACGGTCCCGATGCGCCGTTCGGCGGCTACAAGCACAGCGGATTCGGCCGCCAAGGAGGGCTCGAAGGGCTGGAGCAATACGTCCAGACCAAGACATATGCCGCCCCAGTCAGACCGTGAGGCAGCGCATGGGCCAGCGACTTGGGACGCTCGCTGTCGGTCTCGCGGCAGGTCTCATCGCGGCCGCGCTCACCCCGGCGCTAGCTAGCGCGGAGGGCGGCTGCGAGTACCACCTGTCGGCTCCTCGTCTTGTCGCAAGCGGTGACACCACCGACGTCAGCGCAACGCTGCACGTGACCAACTGTCCTGGGAAGTGGCAACCGCGGTCCACGACTGTGTGCGTCAGGGCCGATGCCAGTGCCGGACAGTGTGCGGTCGCGTACTCGTGGAATACCGCACAGGTCAGCCTCGCCGCGGGAACCCCGGGCGCTCACTACATCGCTACAGGTAACGGATGTGCAGGTGCGAGCCCGGGTGCCTACGTGTGCGTTCCGGTGGGCCCGATAGACATCATCGTCTGAGCGATCTGCATTGCCGCTGAGCGGTAATCAGTAAGCCGAAAACTGAAATATCTGGACTAACAAGATTTGCACAGTATGCTACTCATCACATGTGTGTCACGGACGTTGGCTACGGGCTAGGGATAGGGGACAGATGAGAGTGCCGACTATTACTGCGTCGTGGGTCATCGTCAAACCCGTGCGCGGGGTTGGTGAGTTCTTCGCGATGTCTTTGGACGCGTTGGCCGCACTCCCGAAACGGCCCTTCGCGGTCCGCGAGTTCCTACTGCAATCCTGGTTTGTCGCCCGGGTGTCCCTGTTCCCGACGATGATGTTGGCGATCCCGTTCACCACCGTGGTGGTTTTCCTGCTCAACGTTCTACTGAGGGAAATCGGTGCCGCCGATCTCTCGGGTAATGCGACAGCGATTGCGACGGTCAACCAGATCGGTCCGGTGGTGACGGTGGTGGTCGTCGCCGGTGCTGCCGCTACGGCCATGTGTGCCGACCTCGGCGCACGCGCGATCCGCGAAGAGATCGACGCCATGAGGGTTCTCGGTATTAATCCCATCCAACGGCTCGTCGTTCCACGCGTGCTGGCTGCGACGCTTATCGCGCTCACCTTGAACGCGCTGGTGACGTTGGTGGGTTTGGTCGGGTCGTTCATCTTCTCGGTGTATGTCCAGGACGTCACGCCCGGGGCGTTCGCTGCCAGCTTGACGTTGCAGGTCGGGACCACCGACGTGGTGACGTCGATGGTGAAGGCCGCGTTGTTCGGAATGACCGCCGGTTTGATCGCCTGCTACAAGGGCATCTCGGCCGGTGGCGGGCCACAAGGAGTCGGCAATGCGGTCAACGAAACTGTGGTGTACACGTTCATGGCGCTATTCGTCGTCAACGTCCTGGTGACCGTCATCAGTCAAAAAGTGGTGCCGAAGTGAGCAGCCCGAGCACGTTGGGAGATCGTTGGACTCGTCCCGCCCGGGCGTTCGTCGACGGGTGGAACCGCCTCGGCCGACAGGCCGAGTTCTTCGCGGCGACGCTGCGGTCCACTCGCGATGCGGTCATCAATTACCCGTCGGAATTGATTCGGGCCATCGCCCAGATGAGCTTGGGTGTCGGTGCGCTGTTGCTCATCGGTGGCACCGTGGTGATCGTCGGCTTCCTCACCCTGATGTCCGGCGCAACGGTTGCCGTCCAAGGCTACGACTCCTTACGGCAGATCGGTGTCGAAGCGCTCACCGGGTTCACGTCGGCATATGTCAACACCCGGATCGGCGCACCGCTAATCGCCACGGTGGGGCTCGCGGCGACGATCGGCGCGGGCGCGACCGCGCAACTCGGCGCGATGAAGATCCACGAGGAGATCGATGCGCTGGAGGTCATGGGTGTCCGCTCGGTGGCATACCTCGCGTCTAGCAGGGTGGTGGCCGGCCTCATCGTGGTGATACCGCTGTTCTGCGTGGCAAATATGACCTCATATTGGGCGACGCGTTTCGTCACCCAGATGTACGGCCAATCCGTCGGCGTCTATGACCACTACTTCAACACGTTCTTCTATCCCACCGACCTGCTGTGGTCGTTCCTGATCGTCATCGCGTCGGCGATCGTGATCATGCTGATCCATACCTACTACGGATATAACGCAAGTGGCGGTCCCGCGGGTGTCGGAGAAGCGGTGGGCCGGGCGGTACGCGCGTCGTTGGTCTTCGCGGTGTTCGTGAACCTCATGATGACCCTGGCCATCTACGGCCCCACCGGCAACTTCCACCTGTCGGGGTAAGGCATGAACCCGCGAAAATCTGGGAGCCGTATCCATCCAGCATGGTGGACAGCGATTCTGATCGTGACGGTCGTGAGTTCGACCGTGTTGAGTTGGCTCGTATTCAACCGCGTGTTCACCTCTTACGCTCCCATCACCCTCACCTCCGAACGTGGCGGACTCGGAATGCAGTCCGGCGGCGTTGTCAAGATGCGCGGCGTCGAAGTGGGCCGGATCGGTCCCATCGTCGCCTCATCGGGGAAGGATCCGGTCAGTATTGAACTCGAGATCAGGCCAGATCAGCTCAGGTACATCCCAGCCAACGTCGCTGCGCAGATCACAGCCACAACCGCGTTCGGTGAAAAGTTCGTGGAACTCGTTCCACCCAAAAACCCGAGTCGCAAACGGCTTTCGGCTGGCGCTGTATTGCATTCGCGCAATGTCGACACCGAGGTAAATACGGTATTCGAAAACCTGGTTGACCTGCTACACCAGATCGACCCAGCCAAACTCAACGCAGTATTGACCACGTTCGCCGATGGACTGCGGGGCCGAGGGAAGAAAATCGGAGAGGCGACGACCGCGGCCAACGATGTGCTCAAGGCGTTGAATTCGCGTAGCGAAACCATCAGACAGGACTGGCGATCATTCGCCGACTTCAGCGACACCTACGCCGCCGCGGCCCGAAACATCCTGGCGACCATGGACGCCGCCAGCACCACGAGCGTAACGGTCAAGGATCAGGCCAAAGCCCTGGACAGCCTGCTGCTCAACGTAATCGGGCTCTCGAACTCCGGCCTGGACGTGATCGCGCCCAACAACGCCAACCTGGTACATGCGGTCAACATCCTGGAACCCACCACCAACCTGCTATACAAATACAACCCCGAATACACGTGCATGTTGATGGGCGCCAAATGGTACCTCGACAACGGCGCGCTCAAGAACGTCGGTGGAAACGGTCGAACACTGGTCGTCGATGTGGCGCTGCTGCTGGGCAACGATCCCTACATCTATCCCGACAACCTACCCATCGTTGCCGCCAAAGGTGGCCCTGGAGGAAAACCGGGATGCGGGTCGCTGCCGGACGCTTCGAAGAATTTCCCGGTACGACAGATGGTGACCAACACCGGATGGGGCACCGGAATGGACATCCGAGACAACATCGGCCTCGGCCACCCTTGCTACGCCGACTACCTCCCGGTCACCCGCGCCGTCCCCGAACCGCCAAGCGTGCGGTGCCAAGGCCCACCATCACCAGGCTTGGTGCTGCCTGCGCCGGGGCCGTTACCGCTGCCACCCTCGGCTCCGCAGCCGGCCCAACCTCAAACGGGTGTCACGCCGCCATGACGATTACTGATCCGAGGAACGCGATATGAGAGAGAACTTGGCAGGAACCCTCTGGCGCCTATCCGTATACATCGCCGCCTGCTTGTTGGGCATCTTCGCGATCTTCGCCATTTTCGGCCAGTTCCGATTCGATGACACGAAGACCTACAACGCCGCCTTCACGGACGTCAGCGGCCTGAAAGATGGCGACTTCGTCCGGATCGCCGGTGTCGAGGTCGGTAAGGTCAAACGGATCACCGTGCAAGATGATTCGACGGTCAACGTCGAGTTCACGGCCAACTCCTCAGCGCCACTGACGCAAGGCAACCGAGCCGTCATTCGGTACGAGAACCTCGTCGGCGACCGGTACCTGGCCCTCGACGAGGGCGCCGGTAGCATCGAGCCGCTCAAGCCGGGCCAGACCATCCCGCTGGCGAGAACGCAGCCGGCACTGAACCTGAACGCATTGATCGGCGGCTTCCGCCCGTTGTTTCGAGCGCTGGAGCCTGATCAGGTGAACATGCTCACGGGCCAGCTGATTCAGGCATTCCAGGGGCAGGGCGCCGTGATCGGTTCGTTCTTGAACCAAACCGGAACACTGACAAGCACATTGGCCGACCGTGACCGGCTCATCGGCGAGGTCATCGATAATCTGGATACCGTGCTGGCCTCGCTGGCTGATCACAGCCAGCAGTTCGACGAGGCCATCACCTCGCTTTCTGAACTGGTCAAGGGCCTGGCGGCCCGCAAGACCGACATCAGTAACGGAGTCGCCTATATCGAGGAGGCGACCAGTTCGATCACCGACCTGCTCGCAGAGGCGAGAACGCCGTTCCGAAACACTGTTCAGCAAACGGACCGCACTGCTGGCCTCGTCGTTGCGGACCACGAATACGTCGACAACATCCTGGCGACGCTGCCCGATAAGTACCGGCTGTTGAACAGGCAAGGCATCTACGGCGACTTCTTCAGCTTCTACTTGTGCGACGCCGTCCTCAAAGTCAACGGCAAGGGCGGGAATCCGGTGTACATCAAGGTCGCCGGCCAGATCACAGGGCGGTGTGCGCCAAAATGAAGGACTTCTCTGAACGCAACCCGATCACCATCGGGATCGTCGGCGTCGCCGTGGCCGCGAGTGCAGTCCTCTTCGCGCTCAACTACGACAACATACCGGGCCTGTCGGGTGGAAAGACCTATAGTGCCTACTTCGCAGACGCCGGTGCGCTAAAAACTGGTTCGGCAGTGCGCGTGTCAGGCTATCGAGTCGGTGAAGTCACCGATATCGAACTCGAGGGCAACAGGGTCCTCATTACCTTCAAAATCGATAACGGTGTCCGGCTCGGAAATCGCACCGAGGCCGCCATCGAGACCGAGACCCTCCTAGGTACCAAGCTGGTGCGGGTCACCTCGCGGGGGGAAGGCCAGCTTTCTCAACCAATTCCCATCGAGCGCACCACGTCTCCCTACCAACTTCCTGAAGCACTTGGTGACCTGTCCAATACCATCCGCGGACTGAACACCGACCAGCTCAACACGTCATTGAGCACGCTCACACAGGCGTTCAAGGACACCCCGCCACAGCTCCGCGTCGCGGTCGAGGGTCTCGAGCGCTTCTCGAAAGTGTTGAACACCAGAGACGAACAATTGCGCAATCTGTTGACCAACGCCAACAAGGCGACCGGGGTACTGGCGAAGCGGAGCAACGACATTGCCAGCCTGGTCCGTGACACCAACGCCCTTCTGGCCGAGCTGCAAACGCAGAGCGGCGCGTTGGACCAGATCGCGAACAGCATTTCCGCAGTCAGCCGACAGCTATCCGGGTTCATCGCCGAGAACCGCGATCAGTTGCGGCCCGCGCTGGATAAGCTGAACGGTGTGCTCACCCTCGTCGACAATCGCAAGGCCGAGGTCCAGACGTCGATCAAGCTGCTCAACAGCTACGCAATGTCACTCGGCGAATCGGTCTCGTCCGGCCCCTTTTTCAGCGCGTACGTCGCAAATCTGCTGCCAGGGCAATTCGTCCAGCCGTTCGTTGATGCGGCGTTCTCCGATTTGGGCCTGGATCCCCATGTGCTCCCGCCTTCCGAACGCACCGAACCGCAGACCGGTCAGCCGGGCACTCCGGCCCTGCCGGTGCCGCTGCCCCGCACCGGCCAAGGCGGTGAGCCGAAATTGACGTTGCCCGACGCGATTACCGGAAAGCCAGGCGACGCCCGGTATCCCTACCGCGAGCCGCTCCCTGCACCGCCTCCCGGCGGCCCTCCGCCGGGGCCGCCCGCGGTGGCGCCACCCGGGCTTGCGTCTACTTCAGATCCGACGCCATCGCCGGTTTACCAACCCGCCCCCGGTGAAGTGACGCATGGGCTGTTGCCGGGACCTTCTTCCGAACCGGGCGAGACCTCGACTGAGGAGGCCGGTCAGTGATGTTGTCGCGCAGGGGCAAGATCGCACTCGCGACGGTCCTGCTGCTCTGTCTGATCGGTGGTTCTGTGATGGCGGTGCGCTCGTTTGGGGCCGCAACCCGTACCCAGATGATCGCGTACTTCGCCAACAGCAATGGGATGTTCGTGGGTGACGACGTGATGATCCTCGGCGTGGCGGTCGGCAAGATCGAGAAGATCGAAGCAGAGCCCGAGCGGGCCAAAGTCACGTTCTACGTCAACGATAAGTACAAGGTGCCTGCAGGCGTCAGTGCGGCGATCATCTCGCCGACATTGGTTACTGCACGAGCGATCCAGTTGACGCCGGCCTACAACGGCGGCCCGACTTTGGGTGACGGCGCGGTGATTCCCGAGGAACGTACCGCGGTGCCCGTGGAGTTCGACGATCTTCGCCAGCAGCTCCAGAAGCTGACCGATGCGTTGCAGCCAACGGACCCGGGCGGGGTCAGCCCCCTGGGCGCCTTCGTCAATACGGCGGCGGACAATCTTCGTGGCCAAGGCCCCCAGCTGCGGGAGAACTTGATCCAACTATCCCAACTGTTCTCGGCGCTGGGCGACCATAGCGGCGACATCTTCGGCAGCGTCAAGAACTTGTCGATCCTGGTGTCGGCATTGCAGTCGAGCACCGACATCATGACGCGCCTCAACCACAATTTGGCGGCGGTCACCAGTTTGCTCGCTAACGATCCCGCCGAGATCGACAATGCAGTGCGGGATCTCAACAGTGCGGTCGCAGATGTGCGCACCTTCGTTGCCGACAACAAAGAATCCCTCGGCACCACATCGGACAAGCTGGCGTCGGTCTCGCAGGCGGTGGTCGACATTCTCGACGATGTGAAGCAGACGCTGCATATCACCCCGACCGCCTTCTCGAACTACATCAACATTTACGAGCCAGCCAATGCCTCTATGACTGGCGCGTTGGCATTCAACAACTTCAGCGATCCAATTTCCTTCATCTGCGGTGCGATTCAGGCGGCGTCGAGGCTGGGCAATGAGCAGTCCGCCAAACTCTGTGTACAATATCTCGCGCCGATCGTGAAGAACCGTCAGTACAACTTCCTGCCGTTCGGCGGCAGCCCGGTGGTCGGCGCACAGGCCCGCCCGAATGAGGTCACCTTCAGCGAGGACTGGCTACGACCGCTCACTGAAGCCGGACGGGTGCGGGATTTCTACGAGGGTCCGCTCGCACCACCAGCTCCGGCTCCCGGCGGTCAACCCGCGGACATGGCGCAGCGACCGGTGGGGCAGGGACCACCCGCGGGACCACCTGACGCGGATGCGCCGTTAGCGGCTGAAGCTCAGCCGACCGATCCCGCAGCCGGGTTACCCGGGCTGATGCTTCCTGCGGGCGGTGGATCGTGACGCGAAATGGACGTCGGCGCATCGTGTATGCGTTGCTGATGACGCTACTGGTGGCCGGCCTGTCGGGGTGCGGATTCCGCGGGGTGAATTCGTTTCGATTGCCAGGCACCGAGGGCGGGGGGCCCGGGTCCTACACCATCCGAGCCCAGCTCGCCGATGTGAATGGACTGCAGCCGAACTCCCGCGTCCGGGTCAACGACATCGTCGTCGGCAGCGTCCGAAAGGTGGAACAGCAAGGCTGGCATGCGTTGGTCACCATGCAAATCGACGGGGGGGTCGAGCTCCCAGAGAACGCCACCGCCAAGCTAGGACAGACAAGCCTGCTGGGATCGTTGCACATAGAGCTCGCTGCGCCGACCAGCGATGCGCCCCAAGGTAAGCTGCACGAGGGCTCACTGATTCCCTTGACTTCCTCAAGTATGTACCCGTCCACCGAACAGACTCTGGCAGCGGTGTCGCTTGTGCTCAATGGCGGTGGTATCGGTCAACTTCAAGACATCACGCGAGAGCTGAGCACCGCTTTCGCTGGGCGAGAACAAGACCTCAGAAGTCTCATCGAGCAGTTGGATACTTTCACCGGGTATGTCAACGATCAAACCGGGGACATCATCCACGCAACGGAGAGTCTCAACGGCTTGGTGTCGCAGTTCGCTGCCAAGCAACCGGTGGTCGACCGCGCGCTGGAGACGGTGCCCGATGCGCTGGCGGTGCTGAAACAGCAGCGGGAGAATTTGGCCAACGCTGTCACCAAGCTGGGCCAGTTCAGCGCATTGACCGCCGACGCTGTCAATGAGACGAAGGACAAGCTGGTAACCGAACTCCAACAGGTTGGCCCCGTGCTGGAATCCCTGGCCAACGCCGGACCAGCGCTCACCCGGTCACTAAGCCTGCTCAGCACGTACCCGTTTCCGAACGACACTCTCGAGAATTGGATACGCGGCGACTATGGGAACCTGACGGCGGTCATCGACCTCACCTTGAGCCGCATCGACTCAGCGCTATTCACCGGCACTCGATGGGAGGGTCAACTGACCGAGTTGGAGATGCAGTGGGGCCGCACCATTGGCCAGCTGCCGAGCCCGTACACCGCCGGCAATCCGCTCGTCGTGCCCTACCGCTGGGACCAGGGGCCCTAATATGCACTTGGCTCGTACGATCAAGATTCAGATCACCGTTTTCATTGTCGTGGCGCTGCTCAGTGTCGGCATGATCTCGA
>Ga0307441_1000281_pt1 | contig 19568 bp, 16 predicted proteins | sample SalMarWE160420MG_FD_202149 | JGI IMG/M metagenome (GOLD analysis project Ga0307441, IMG submission 202149) | Salt marsh sediment microbial communities from the Plum Island Ecosystem LTER, Massachusetts, United States - WE1604-20 | ecosystem: Environmental > Aquatic > Marine > Intertidal zone >... | reverse complement strand
TCGCCGGCTGGAACGGCGGCTACGGCCTATGTGTGATCATCACCAATGGCAACACCTCCTACTACTACGGGCACGCCTCGGTGCTGCTCGTCACCGCCGGTCAGGTCGTCCAGGCGGGCCAGCTGATTGCACGCGTCGGGGACACCGGTCACTCGACGGGACCGCATCTCCACTTCGAGATCCGCGTCGACAACGAGCCCGTCGACCCACTACCGCTTCTGCAAACGCAAGCGAGCCGCTGACCGCGCCACACCGATGGGCGCAGCTTCTCAGACCACAATGACCATCGCCTGCCAGGAGCATCGCGGCCGGCCAACGCTCAGCGCCCCGTCTCGCGGAGCCGGAGGCGCAACGTGCGCCTGGTAGTCGTCGGCGACATCCACATGCAGGGGGACAAGCTCTGGCACATGCTGCGAGACGCCGGCCTGGCCGACGAAGGCAACCGCCCCACCACCAGCTTCGTGCAGGAGGATGTGCGCCTGGTGCTGCTGGGCGACCTGGTGCATGCCAAGAGCCGTGCGCGCTACGCCGACATCGTGAACGTGCGGCGCTACGACGAGTACAACCCCCGCCATCTGGAGCGCGCGGAGAAGGCGCAGACGACATTCCTCCGTGAGGTCAAGGGGTACCAGGATCGCCTCCCGAAGGACAAGATGGTCATCCTCATGGGCAACCACGACTTCAACGCCGTGCACCCAGAGCAGGGTCCGCTCAGGACCGACGACGTGTCGCACCTGGAGTGGAAGGTCGGATATGGCGGCGAGATGGATCCCGACGTACGGGACTGGATCTTGAGCTGGCCGGCGGAGGTGGTGGTGGAGGAGCTGCACCTCGCTCACGTTGGCCCGCTGTCCGAGCACAACGTCTACGACAACGGCTTCTATCTCGAGAACCGCCGCCGCTGGATCTACGAAGAGCGCGACTTCCTGGAGGGAACCCCCTACCGGCTCGGCATCTACGGCCACACGCCGGTCCGCGGCGGAGTGAACATCGCGTCCCAGGGAAGAGCCATCCTCCTGGACACCAACGGTTACCAGGACGAGTACAGCTACCTCGACATCGACATCAGCGAGCGTCGATACCGGCTGCGCATGCGCGGGCTGTTCTTCGACGAGACGGTGTCGCGCCTGGACGGCTGATAGGCACGGCCTCGCGCCTGCAAGACGGGCGCGCTCACTGCTCGACGCGCTGGTCGTAGGTCGGGGTCATCACGATCCAGGTGCGGAACGGCGCAAGGTCGACGGGCTGGCCGGCAGCGGTGAAGAACTCGATGCCGTTCTTGAGCTGCCAGTGCCCGGCCACCGCCTGTCCGTGCAGGTACAGCGTCGCCGGCCCGCCCTTCAAAGGAATGTAGAGCCGGCCCTCGGGATCGTCCGGAAGCGGCGTGGCGTCGATCTTCGCCAGGACGACGGCATCGACGAGCACGTTCTCGCCCGAAGCGTCGTCGGCTGCGACGCCGTTGCGCACCCAGCGGTAACTGTCCAGCTTGGGGAAGTAACGGAAGCCGGTCTTGTAGGTCTTGCCGAAGCGGTCCGTCACGCTCATGACCGTGGGGGCATCGTGCGGCGGACGATACAGCGTGCCCGTGAGCACACGCGTCCTGGGCGGCAGCAGCCGGTTCACGGCCCGCCGCAGGGCGCCGCCCTCGCTGTAGAGGTTGTACGGCGCCGAGCGGGCCTGACCCCGCACGAACAAGTCGTTGCGGTGGAGGGCGTCGAGCGTGGGCACCGAGGCACGCTTGATGGCGATCATGGCGCCGGGCGAGCCGCCGTCGTGCACCAGCACGGCGTCCATCGATTGCGACAGGGTGACGAAGTAGTCGCGCGCGCTCCGGATCGGCCCGACCTTGCCGGGGTCCGCCGTGTCGTACACCAACATGAGCCGAGTGAGGCCCCCCTCGACGGGCATCTCGATGATGGTGGACGCCTGCTTCAGGCCGGCCTGCGGATAACCGTGCACGTTATCGACCAGCACGGCCAGCGGACGCTCGAGCGTCTCCCGGAAGGGTGCCGGCGACGGCGACGGCGCGCCGGTCCCGGTCGCCGCCCCACCCGGACCGGCGGCCGCACCCCGGCCGGCTGCGGCTGCCTCCACGTTGCCACCCACCTGGCCCGCCCGCGGCGCATTGCCCCCGGGCGTCCGCGTGCCGGTCACGTTGGTGGCGACGTCGGTGTTGCCGGCGGGGGCACCCGCCGTCGCCGGTGCGCCGGCGGCCGGCGTCGGCGCGGTCACCACCGCCTGCACGCTGGGCACCGGCACCAGACGCGGGCTGGCCACCGCCACCTGCGGCGCGATGGTCACGTCACGAGCGGTGCCTGCCGTGGCGGTTGCCTGCGGCGCGGCAAGGGGCTGGGCGGGCGCCACCTGCGCGGCCGCCTGCGGGGCGGCCAGCTGTCGGGGCGCAGCCACCTGGACCGAGGCGGCGGGCGCCTGCAATGCCTCCGGGGCCGCCACGCGGACGGCAGCGGAGGGCGTCTGCAACGGCCGGGCCGGCGTTACCTGCGCCGTGGCCTGAGGCGCCGCCACCGGCCGCGCCACGCTGACGCTCGTTTGCGGTTGCGGCACGCTCCGTGCCGGTGTCACCTGGGCTTGCGCACCGGGATTGGCGAGCTTCTCAGGCGCCGCCACCCTGGCCTGTGGCGCGATCGCCAGGGTGGTCGTCTGCGGCAGCTCGACCTGCGCCTGCGGCTTCGGGATGGTGATGGATGGGGTGATCTGCTCCGGCGGAACCTCGACCGAATTGATCTCCGGCAAGGTGGTGGCCGTGGTGGCGGCGGGCGCCTTCACCGGAGGCGATGCGCCCGGCGCGGGCGCCTGTACGCTGGGCGTTGGCGCCTGAGCGGCCGTCTGCGGCGGCGGCGGGGGCGCCGGCGCCGGCTTGGGGGCCGGCTTCGGTTGGGGTGCCGGAGCAGGCAGCGCGGGTGCCGGCGGCTGCACCGTCTGCGGCTGCGACTCGGGCGCCTGCGCCTGCGTCTTGGGGGCGCTCCGCGCCTGCGGCTCGCCGATCGTGCTCGACTTGACCTGCGGCGCAGCCGCCTGCGGAGCGGCCGACTCGGCCGCGGCCGCCTTCGTCTCGGTCTGCGACTGCGTCGGCGTGCCGAACGTGACCACCACGTACTGATCGAGCTTGTGCGCCCTGGGGGTCGTCACGAACACGGCGACGAGCAACAGGGCGGCCATGTGGACGACCACGGACAGCAGCAAGGCGCGGCGCTTGTCCGGGTCGCGCCAGGCGCGGGCGAGGGGCGCCACGCCCGTGGTCAGCCCCCTGTCGCGATCGCGAGGCGCTTGGCCCCGGCCTGCTTGATCAGGTCCATCACCGTCACCACCACGCCGTGCGGCACGCTCGCGTCGGCGCGGAGCACGACCGTGGTGTAGCCACTGGATGCCATCTGTCTACGAACCGCGTCGATGACCTGAGCCTGGGTGACCTGCGTCCCACCGACGTAGATGGCCTCGTTCTTGGTGATCGTGACGGTGGGCAACGTCGACGGCTCCGTCACCGCCGTCTGCGCGGATGGGAGGTCGACGGGAAGGCCCGATTCCATGGTGATGAACGTGGTCGAGACCATGAAGAAGATCACCAGCAGGAACACCACGTCCACCATCGGCGTGAGGTCGATGGACGGGGAAGCTCGCAGGCGGCTGCGACCGCGTGACTCGCGCATGGCGCCGGCGCTACGCCTGCGAGGAGGCGCGCGTCGTGGCGGAGGTGCCCGGCTCGCTCGGAGGCTCGGACCGCGCCGACTCCTCCTTGCGCGCTGCGACGGCCTGCACCACGTTGCCCATCAGCTCCTCGCGTCTGCGGTCGATCTCCATGAGGATGGCGTCGGCTCGGCTGGCAAGGTAGTTCTGACCGATCACGGTGGGGATGGCCACGATCAAGCCGGCGGCCGTGGTCACCAGCGCCTGACCGATCCCGTCGGCAAGCACCGAGGGGTTGCCGGTTCCCTTGCTGGCGATCTCGCTGAACGCCAGGATCATGCCGGTGACGGTGCCCAGAAGCCCCAGCATGGGCGCGATCTGAGCGATAGCCGCCAGCGGCCGCAACCCCCGGGTGAGGTTCTGCTCCTCTTGCAGCGAGGCCTCCTGGAACGCCGCCTCGACGGCCGCTCGGCCGTAAGGGAGCCGCAGGAGCGCCGCGCGCAGCACACGGGCCACCGGGCCGCCGTGCTGCTCGCACGCAGCCAGCGCCAGCTCGAGATCGCGCTCGCGCACGGCAGCATTCACCCGTCCCATCAGCACGTCGCTGTCGAGGCGCTCCTTCGACAGCTTGAAGAAACGCTCGAAGAACAGGTAGACGGCATACAAAGAGACCAGCAGAATCGCGACCAGAACGGGTCCGCCGCTCATCAATAGGTTCATGTGCGACTCCTCATGCTGTGACCACGAGCATAGGCGGGTTCGCCATGAAGGCCATGAGTCGGTTATACCAGAGGCTCGCCCGCGCGGACTTCACGTACGCCCGGCCGGCGCCCGGCTCAGCCGGTGTTGCGCATCCCGGCCGCTACCCCCAACAGCGACACCAGCACGGCGTACTCGAGCCCTTCCCGGTCCGGGCTCTCGGGTGGCAGGCCACGCAATCGCTTGAGGAGCTCGACCTGCAAGAAGCTGATGGGATCGACGTAAGGGTTCCGGAGCTCGATGGCGCGAGCGAGGGTGGGATCGCGCTCGAGCAGCGGCTGGCCGCTGGCGCGTTCGACCTGGTCCACGCTGAGCGCGTACTCTTCGCGGATGAGCGCGCCGAAGCGCTCGGCGAGGGGCCCCGGTGCGAGCTCCAGGTAGCGCTCGAAGACGGCGAGATCCGCCTTGGCCAGGCTCATCTGCGCGAAGTCCAGCATGGTGCGGAAGAACGGCCACTCGCGCACCATCTCCTCCGGCAGGCCGTCCGGCAGCGCCGCCAGCCCCGTTCCGAGCCCGTACCAGCCCGGCAGGTTCGCGCGGCACTGCGTCCACGAGAACACCCAGGGGATGGCGCGAAGACTGTCGAGCGAAGGGTCCCCGGCGCGGCGGGCAGGCCGCGAGCCGATATTGAGCCGACTGATCTCCTGGATGGGCGTGACGGTCTGGTAGAAGTCCAGGAAGCCGTCCGCCTCCAGTAGCGCGCGGTAGCGCTCTTTGGCAGCGGCGGCCGCACGCACCATGGCGGCGCGGTAGCGCTCGGGAACGTCGGTGAGCGGGCCGGCGTCGCGCGCGGAGGAAAGCATGAAGGCGTGCACGACCTGCTCGAGATGGCGATGCGCGAGGTCGGGATCGGCGTAGCGGTCCGCCAGGGCCTCGCCCTGCTCGGTGATGCGCATGCGCCCGCCGAGGCTGCCGGGGGGCTGGGCCAGGATCGCCTGCCCGGCCGGGCCGCCGCCCCGGCCGATGCTGGTGCCGCGGCCGTGGAAGATCCTCAGCGGCACCCCCACCTCGCGGCACACGCGTGCCACCCCCTCCTGCGCCTGGTAGAGGGCCCAGTTGGCGGCCAGGAAGCCGGCGTCCTTGTTGGAATCGGAGTAGCCGATCATCACCTCCTGCACACCGCGCTCCTCGACGTGCCGACGGTAGACGGGGATGTCGAACAAGCGGGCGATCACGGCGGGGGCGGCGTGCAGGTCCGCCTCGGTCTCGAACAGCGGGGTGGCGTCGATCTCGCGCACGCCGGCCTGCTTGGCGAGGACGAGCACCTCCAGCACGTCCGACACGCCCTCGGTCATGCTCACGACGTAACTGCCCGTGGCCTCAGGCCCGAAATGCCGCTGCGTGCGCCGGATCTCGGCGAGGAATGCCAGCGCCCGCTCGGCGTCCTCTCCGAGAGGCGCGCCGGCCGGCGCCAGCGGACGCGGCGACTCCAGCTCGCGCGACAACAGCGCCACGCGCGCGTCCTCGTCGAGCCCGGCGTAGTCGCTCGACACACCGGCGAAGCGCACCAGCTCGGCGACCGCGCGCTCGTGCCTGGCGGAGTGCTCGCGCAGGTCGAGGGGTGCCAGATGGAAGCCGAACACCCTCGCGCGGTACAGGGCCGGCCGCACGAACGCCCGGGCGGCGCGTGCGCCCTGGCTCTGCTCCAGCGTGGTCTCGATCAGCGCGAGGTCGTCGACGAGGCGGCTCGCGCCGCCCGGGTAGCCGCCCGCGCCTGCCCCGCGCAGGGCGGCGCGCTCGCGCTCGAGGAAGCGGTGGACGTACGCCAGCTTCTGGCGGTAGGGCTCCTCGGGGAAGCGACGCGGCGGCCCCTCGGTGGCCATGAGCCCCGCCAGGTCGTCGCGGAACGCCCGTGACAGCGTGACCCGGCGCTCCCACTGCGAGAGGCGCTGCACGAGCCCGTCGACATCCCGAAGATAGGCGTCCAGCGCGACCTCGGCCTGCAGGGTGGTCGCCTCGCGGGTGACCTCCGGCGTCACGAAGGGATTGCCGTCCCGATCGCCGCCGATCCACGAGCGAAAACGCACCACCGTGGGCAGGGGCGGCCCCTGGCCGGGACCGTAGACGGCGTCGAGGGCGTCCTCCATGTCCTGCATGAGCCTGGGGATGCTGTCGAGGAGCGAACGCCGGAAGTAGTACAGGGCGCTCTTGGCTTCGTCGAGGACGGTCGGCTTCTCCGCGAACAGCTCGCGCGTCTGCCAGAGCGTGGCGATCTCGGCGAAGACCTCGCGGCGCAACCTCGCCTCCTGCTGGGGTGAGAGCTCGCGCTCGCTGAGCAGGCGAACCGCCTCGGAAACGCGCTCCAGCTTGAGCCGCACGGTGTAGCGCTTGACCTCCGTCGGGTGGGCCGTGAGCGTGAGCTGCACGTCGAGCCCCTCCATGAAGGCACGCACCTGAGCGCGCGTCCAGCCCTGTCGGGCCAGGCTCGCCACCGCTTCGGCCACCGACTCGGGGCGCGGCGAGCTGGGCGTGGCGTGCGCCTCCCGCAGACGGTTGACCCGCACCCGGTGGATCTCCTCGGCGAGGTTGATGAGCTGGAAGTAGACGGTGAACGCACGCAGCAGCCGCTCGGCGGTCGCCAGGTCCTGCGACGCGATCAGCGCCTGCAGCTCCTCTGCCGCGCCCGCCTCCCCCGCCCGGCGCCGCTTGGTCTCGGACCGCACCCTCTCCACGAGCGCGTAGAGCCGCTCCCCTTCGAGCTCGCGCAGCACCGTGCCCAGCGCCCCGCCGAGGAACTTGACGTCGGCGCTGAGCTGGCTGCTCGCCTCGGGACGGGAGCCGTTCCCGTTCGTCACGCGCGATTCTACCCCGGGGTCGCGCTCGGCCCGGCCCCGGCTGCCTGCGGCGACGGCCACTGCACGCGCTTGATCGACCTGGCCCGGCGGCCGTCGAGATCCAGCTCGACGCCGTGCAGCGTGGCCTCGCCGTGGGCCGGTCTGAACCGACGCGGAAGCTTACTCACGAAGCGCGTGTGGACCTCCTCGAAGCCCATCCCGATCGAGGACGTCTGCACCCCGCTCATGCCGACGTCGGTGATGTAGGCGGTGCCCCGGAAGATCTGCTCGTCGGCGGTCTGCACGTGCGTGTGCGTGCCGATCACGGCGCTGACGCGGCCGGCGAGGTGATAGAGCATGACGCGCTTCTCGCTGGTGGCCTCCCCGTGGAAGTCGACGATCACCGACTGGCCCTCGGGCACGTCTTCGAGCACGCTGTCGACGGCTTGGAACGGGTCGTCGAGCGGGTCCATGAACACCCGCCCGATCACCTGCAAGACGGTGATGCGCTCTCCGTTGCGCGCCTCGAACGCCGCCGAACGTACGCCGGGTGTGCCGGGGGGATAGTTGGCCGCACGCAACAGCCTCGGGGTCTCCTCGACGAGCTCGAGGGCATCGGACTGGTCGAAGCCGTGGTTGCCCAGCGTCACGACGTCCACGCCGGCCGCCCGGAGCTGCTCGAAGTGGCGGCGCGTGATGCCGAAGCCTCCGGCAGCGTTCTCGCCGTTGGCGACGACGAAGTCGTACGCCTTGGCGGTCGTGGCCAGGTAAGCCTGTGCCACCTTGATGCCGGGCGTGCTGAAGACGTCGCCGATGAACAGGACGCGCACACGGCACGATACCAGGGGGCGCGCCTGGACGGCCGTGCTAGGCTTTTCTGTGCCATGGATTTCGACGCCGTCGACCGCAGCATCCTGCACCTCCTGCGTGAGGACGGCCGTGCCTCGCACGCCAGCATCGCCAAGGCCGTGGGACTGTCGGCTCCCGCCATCGGCGAACGTATCCGCAAGCTCGAGCAGGCCGGCGTCATCGAGGGGTACCGCGCCGTATTGAATCCCCACAACGTGGGGCTGCCCATCTGCGCCTTCGTGGCCATCTCGCCGCAGCCCCGCAAGAGCGCCCAGGCGCTGGTCGATCGCTTGCTGAGCCTTCCCGAGATCGAGGAGCTCCACGCCGTTGCCGGCACGTACTCCTACGTCGCCAAGGTGCGCGTCCCCTCGACCCAGGCGCTCGACGGGTTCCTGGACCGGTTGTTCATGCTGGACGGCGTCGAGCGCACCGAGACGACGATGGTGCTGCGCACGAACGCCGAGCGGCCCATGTACCTGCCCTTCGAGCCGGGGTGAGCCGCAACCACACCATCCGCGTCCTGGACGAAGCGGATCTCGATGCCCTGGACACCAGCCTGTCGCTCGCCTTCGGTGAGGTCTCGGCCGGCGCCGAGGAGCGCGTGGCACAGCACATTCGAGCGCGGCTCCCGAACACGCTGGGCAGCTTCGAGCACGGCCGTCTGGCCAGCAGCGCGCGCATGTACCCCTTCGAGATGTACGTCGGCGGGAGCCGCCAGCGGGTCGGGGGCCTTGCCAGCGTCGCCACCGTACCCTGGGCGCGTCGTCGCGGCCATGTGGCCGGCCTCCTGAAGGCGTGGTTCGAGCGGTTGCACGACGCGGGCGTGGGCTGGTGCACCGAGTACCCGTTCGAGCCCGGCTTCTACGCCCGCTACGGTTTCCAATCGGTACCCGACGGTCGCGTGCTGGAGGTGTCGCCGGCCGTGTTCGACGCCGGCCCGGCCCCGGACGCCGATCGCCTGTCCGGCGCCGATCTCGTCGCCCTCGAGCCCATCCACGCGGCCTTCGCCAGCCGTTACAGCTTCGCGTTGACCCGGGACGACGGCGCGCGGGACGGCTGGTGGCGGGTCGCACACCCCTGGACGGGCGGCGAGCGTCACGTCTACCTGCTGCAGGACGCATACCTGGTGTTCTCACGCTTCGATGACCCCGCCGACGGGTTGCGCGTGACGGACGTCGCCTGGTCCACGCCCGCGGGCCGGCAACACCTCGGCCGGTTCCTGCGTGCGTTCGACGGACAGTTCGAGCGCGTACGCGTCCATCTGCCGCCCGGCGACGCGGTGCTGCTGGATCATGAAGCGAGGCACTCGGTAGCCACGCCACTGCTGCAGGTCCGTGTGGTGGACGTCGCCACCGCGCTCGCTCCGCTCGCTGCTGCGACCCCCAGCCGCTGGCGCATCGCCTTCGAGGACGGCGACTGCCCGTGGAACGACGGCGTGTTCGACGTGCGCCTGACGCCCGATGGGTGCCGGATGACGCCCACGCGAGGCTCCGCCGACGCCCGCCTGGACGTGCGGGCGCTATGCGCCCTGGTGACGGGCGCGGCGCCGGCGTCCGCCGTGCTCGCCGACGGGCGAGCCGAAGGGGAGCCGCAAGCCCTCCGCGCCCTGGCCGAGCTCATGCGCGGCCAGCCGACGTTCCAGGCAGCGGTCGACGGCTACTAGGCGAACGACGAAGGCGCCGTCCGGGCGAGCCGCCCTGCGCGAACGCCCGCGCGGCCGGGTCGGGCGTTCACTCCTGCTGCAGCGCCTCCAGGAACCACGCCGGCAGCCGAGAGCGCTGGCGCCGCAGATAGGCCGGGAAGTCGGCGTCGAGCAGGTAGGTGACCGCATAGTCGTCCTCGCTGCGCACGGTGCGGCCGTAGGCCTGCACCACGCTCAGACAGGTCCGCCAGTCGTACCAGCCGGGGTCGAGCTCCATGCGGCGCGCCACCTGAGGGTCCCCGAGATAGGGGTAGGGGATCTTGCACAACACCTGCCAACGGGCCCGGTCCTCGGCCAGATCGATGCCTTCGGTCATGCTGGGAGACAGCAGGATGGTGGGATCACCGGACTCCAGGTGCGTCGCCAGTGCGGCGTCGCGCTCGGCGGCGTCGTGGTGGGTGACGAGGCGCCAGGCGTGCTCGCCGGGCAGGCCGCGTTCGATGGCGCCCGCGATGCGGTACGAGTGCGCGTGGATGACGCCCTTCTCGTCAGGGTGTTCCTCGCAGATGGCGGCGATGGCCTCGACCAGCCGCGGCAGTCCGGCGGCCAGGTGGTGCCGCGTCAGCCGCGCCGCCGGGCGCAGCACGAGCGGCCGGTTTCTCGCGGGGAAGCTCGACGGCGTGCGGATCACGGCCGCGTCTTCGGCGTCGATGCCCAGGCCACGAAGGAAGGTGGCGGGGTCGAGCACGGTCGCCGACAGCATGAGCACGCGCTCGGCATGGCTGAACAGCAGCTCCTCGGCGAAGGGCGCCACCTCGACCGGCTTGAACGCCAGTGTCTCCCCCGCTGCGGTCCGTCGGCGCTCCACGACCCAGTCGACGCCGTCCTGATCCCGGCTGTTGGTGAGCAGCTCGAGGCGCGCCAGCTGGCCCTCCAGCCACTGCTTGGCCTGCAGCCGGGCGAGGACCGCCGGCTCGGCCAGCTCCCCGCTGCGCAGCTCGCTATCGAGGTCCCGCCCGCGCTCCAGCAGGTCCGGCAGCAGCTCCTCCGCGAAATCGAAGTAGGCATCGTCGCCCAACGGCGGAGGCATGTGGCGTTCGATGCCGGCACGGGCCAAGGCGCTCTCGGCCAGGGTGACCTGCACGAAGCCCATCAGCGCGCCCTCGGCGTTGTGCGCCTCATCGAGCACCAGCAGCTCCCGCGCGCGAAACCCGCCGGCGTAGTTCAGCTCGGCCAGGTAGTAGGCGTAGTTCATCGTGACCGCCGAGGCAGCCATGGCCACGTCCTTGGCGGCGAAGTAGGGGCAGTCGTCGCAGGCGGGATAGCGCCGGCCGGCGATGCAGGGCGCGGCCGCGGCATGCGTGGGAACGACGAGGCAAGGGTAGTTGCTGCGGCCCTTCATGAGCGACAGCTCGGGGAAGTCACGCGTGTACTGGTCCTGCAGGACCTTCTGGGCCGTCAGGATGTAACTGGCGCCCGCCTCCCGCGCCAGCGCCACGGCGATGGCCGACTTGCCCAAGCCCGTGGGCGCCTCCACGACCACGAAGCGCTTGCCGTCCGCGAAGGCCTGCCGCGCGGCGTCGAGCGCCTCGCGCTGCCCACTGCGGAAGCTTGCGTAGGGGAAGCTGCCCGAGGGCACGGTTCAGGCTATCACGGGTCGGGACGCCGGCCCGGGCCCCGGCGGGCGCCGGCCGACGCCGTCTCGGCGGCAAGCGAACGGGCCGGCGCCGGGCCGGCCCGCCTGCTGCCGTTTCGTCGAACATGGTGCCGAGGAGGGGACTTGAACCCCTACGACCTAAGCGGTCACTAGCCCCTCAAGCTAGCGCGTCTACCAATTCCGCCACCTCGGCAGGCCTCATGGCCTTCCGTCCCGCCGTGCAGGGCGCAAACTAGATGTTACGTCGGTGGCGCGAGCACTGTCAAGGACGATAGAACTGGCCCGAGCTGCAACCCGGCACGACGCCCGCTCGAGGGCCTCGGCCGGTATCCTCGAGCATGACCGCACGCCGCTTCCAACGCATCCAGGCGGTCCTGGCGCGGCGCCAGCCTGACCTCACCATCCTGGCCGAAGACGTCTACAAGCCGCACAACCTCTCGGCCATGCTGCGCTCGTGCGATGCCGTGGGCATCGGCAGCGTTCACGCCGTGAGCCCCACAGGCGGCGTCCCGACCTACAACGCGACGAGCGCGTCCGCCGAGAAGTGGGTCGAGCTGCGGGTCCACGGCAGCCTCGATGCGGCGCTGGACGCCGTCCGCGCGGACGGCATGCAGGTCCTGGCGGCGCACTTCTCGGCGCGTGCGGTGCGCTACGACGCCGTCGACTACACCCGGCCCAGCTGCATCGTCTTCGGCAACGAGCGCGAGGGCGTCACGCCCGCCTGTGCCGAGCGTGCCGACGCGCACATCCTCATCCCCATGCTGGGGATGGTCACCTCCTTGAACGTGTCGGTCGCGACGGCGGTGATCCTGTTCGAAGCCCAGCGGCAACGCCGCCTGGCCGGCTTCTACGACGCGCCCCGCCTCGACGCGGGCCAACGCAACGACGTGGCGCTGCGCTGGCTCCACCCACGAGAGGCCGCGTTGCTGGAAGCGAACGGCAGCCCTTTCCCCGTCCTCGAGCCCGACGGCTCGCTGCCGGCGGAGGCTCTGGCGCGGCTGTCACGCCAGGCGTCGGGAAACCGCTAAGCTGGACCCGTGAGAGCCCTGCGCATCAACCGCGCCGTCTTGGCCGTCGCCGCGACGGGAGCGCTGCTGTGTCAGCTCGGCGCGGCCTTCGGCGAGCGGCTCCAGGTGGCGGCGCGCGGCCTGCGTGCGCCCGTGAACGTTGCCGCTGCCGGTGACGGCCGCCTGTACGTCGTGGAGCAGGCGGGAACGGTTCGCATCGTGGTTGGCGGGCGGGTGTCGAGCGCGCCGTTCCTCGACATCCGCGAGCTCGTCGGCAGCGGCGGCGAGCGTGGGCTCCTGGGCCTGGCGTTCGGCCCGGACTACGCCTCCGGCGGCACCTTCTACGTGGACTACACGGACGTGCAGGGCTACAGCGTGCTGGCGCGCTACACGAGGGCCTCGGAGGACCGCGCAGACCCGGACTCGGCCGAGATCTTGATGCGCGTCCGACAGCCGTACTCCAACCACAACGGTGGCGAACTCCGCTTCGGCCCCGACGGCTACCTGTACTGGGGGTTGGGGGACGGCGGCTCCGGGGGCGACCCGCACGGCAACGGCCAGGACCGCGGGACGCTGCTCGGTGCCATCCTGCGCCTGGACGTCTCCGGGCCGGCCGCCACCGCGGCAGCCGGGAACCCGTTCGTGGGGACGGCGGGTGCGCGCCCGGAAGTGTGGGTCTACGGGCTGCGGAACCCCTGGCGCTTCAGCTTCGACGCCGCCAGCGGTGACTTGTACATCGGCGACGTCGGTCAGAACGCGATCGAGGAGATCGATCTCGTCGCGGCTGGCACGGCTGGCGGAGCCAACTTCGGCTGGAACGTGATGGAAGGGAATCGCTGCTACCGTCCGGCGCAGGGCTGCGACCGGGACGGCCTGACGCCGCCGATTCTCACCTACAGCCACGCCAGCGGAGCCGGCAACAGCGTCACCGGAGGCTATGTCTACCGGGGCACGCGCATCCCCTCGCTGCAGGGCGCGTACGTCTTCGCCGACTTCGGCAGTGGCAAGGTGTGGGCCGCCCGTCGCGACGCCGGAGGCGACTGGCGGGCCGAGCCGCTGCTCGAGACCGGGTTCAACGTCTCGACCTTCGGTCAGGATGACAGCGGCGAGCTCTACCTCGCCGACTATGGCGGCGGGGTGCTGTACGCGCTCGTGCCCTGACGGGGCCATGACGGCTGGCTTTCCTGGACCGCATGAGAGCCGGAGGTACAATCGAGGCATGAAAGAGTTCGTCGTGCACGACCTGGGCACAATGGCGTACGCGGACGCCTGGGCGGAGCAGCACCGGCTACATGCCCTGGTCGCCGAGGGCCGGAAGCCGCCGACCCTGATCTTCGTCGAGCATCCGAGGGTCATCACCTTCGGCAAGAAGGGCGGACGCGAACACCTGCGCCTCCCGGAGCACGAGCTGATCGCGCGCGGGTACGAGCTGTTCGACATCGAGCGCGGTGGAGACGTGACCTACCACGGCCCCGGCCAGCTCGTCGGCTACCCCGTGTTCCCCGTCGGCCGGCACGTGCAGGAGTTCCTGCGCAAGCTCGAGGCGGTGATGGTCCGCGTGCTCGCTGGCTACGGAATCACCGCGGTGGGCAGCCCGGGCTACGCCGGGGTCTGGGTCGGCGACGCCAAGGTGGTCGCCATCGGCGTCGCCATCAAGCGCGGCGTCAGCTTCCACGGCTTCGCCATGAACGTCACCACCGACCTGAGGGACTTCGACACCATCGTGCCGTGCGGTCTGGAGGGCAAGACCGTCGCGAGCATCGCCTCCCTCACCGGGCGTGAGGTCACGCTCGACGAGGTGAAGCCGAAGCTGGTCGAGGCGTTCCAGGAGGTCTTCGTGACGGCCGGCGAGGCAGCGGCCGCGGCGACGCGCCAGCCCGTCACAGAGGAGCGGGTGGGCTAGATGATCAACTCGCGCGACTTCAAGAAGCACGTCAAGGCCGTGGAGGGCGGCATCCGCCGCAAGGAGGAGATCGCCGAGGACGGCGGCCTGGGCAAGAAGCCGCCCTGGCTGAAGGTCAAGCTCCCCTCCGGCGGCACCTTCCAGGAGATGAAACGCAACGTCACCGGCCACCGCCTTGCGACGGTGTGCGAGGAGGCGCGTTGTCCCAACATGGCCGAGTGCTGGAACGCCGGCACCGCCACCATCATGCTGATGGGCTCGGTGTGCACGCGCGGCTGCAAGTTCTGCGCGGTGGCGACGGGCAACCCTGCCGGCCTGCTGGACCCTGACGAGCCCCGGCTCGCCGCGCAATCGGTGAAGAGCATGGGGCTCGGCTACGTTGTGCTCACGTCGGTGGACCGTGACGACCTGCCCGACGGCGGCGCGGCGCACTATGCGGCATGCGTGCGCGCCATCAAGGAGGCGAGCCCCCGGACCGCCGTCGAGGCCCTCACACCCGACTTCGCCGGGGACGTCGCCGCCGTTCAGGTCGTGCTCGACTCGGGTGTCGAGGTCTACGCCCAGAACATCGAGACGGTGCGGCGTCTCACCCATCCCGTTCGCGACCCGCGCGCCGGCTACGACCAGACCCTGGCCGTCCTCGCCTACGCGAAGCGTGCGCGTCCCGGCGTGCTCACCAAGACCAGCCTGATGCTGGGCCTGGGCGAGACCGACGACGAGATCGCCGAGACCATGAGGGACCTGCGCGCCGTAGGCGTCGACATCCTGACGCTCGGGCAGTACCTGCGGCCGAGCCGGGCGCACATTCCGGTGGCGCGCTGGGTACCGCCTGCGGACTTCCGGCACTACCGCGACGTCGGGCTGGAGCTCGGCTTCCTCGAGGTCGTCGCCGGACCCCTGGTCCGAAGCTCCTACCGCGCTGAGCGCGCGCTGGAGAAGAACAACGCCGGCATCGCGCTCTAGCGGCGCGGGGACGCGCCGAGCCAACGTCGCACTGCAGCCTGCGGCCTAGCGCTCCTGTGCATCGCGCGCGGCGTAGGCGTCGATGGTGGCGCGGATCAGGCTGTGGGTCTCGTCCATGCCGTGCCAGCCGTCGACGTGCGTCTGCTTGCCCTCCAACTCCTTGTAGATGGCGAAGAAGTGCTCGATCTCGCGCAATCGGTGGCGCGACACGGTATCGAGGTGGCGATTGCTGTCGAAACGTGGATCGTCGACGGGGACCGCCAGCACCTTCTGGTCGCGGCCCTTCTCATCGCTCATCTCCAGGTAACCGAGCGGCCGGGCGCGAATGAGCGCACCGGGGAAGGTGGGGCGCGTCATCAGCACCAGGATGTCCACCGGGTCACCGTCCGCCGCCACCGTGCCCGGCACGAAGCCGTAGTCGCCGGGGTAGTGCATCGGGCTGTAGAGCACGCGGTCCAAGCGGAAGACCCTTAGCCCGGGATCGTACTCGTACTTGTGGCTGCTGCCGAAGGGCACCTCCACCACGGCGTTCACGACCTGCGGTGCGTTCTCTCCGGGGCTGAGATCGATGAGGCTGGTCACGTCGTTTCTCCCGTCTGGGTGGCCGACGCCAAGCGCAGCCCGCACACCCGCTCTACGAACAGGGCATGCACGCGGTCGTCGCCGAGGAGCTCGGGGTGGAAGACGGTCGCCAGCAGGCGCTCGCCGACAGCCGCCACGATGTCGTCGTCGTACCGGGCCAGCACCCGCACTGCATCGCCTACGCGCGTGATGCGGGGGGCGCGGATGAACAGCGCGTGGAACGGGCGGTCGAGTCCGCTGATGTCCAGGTCGGCCTCGAACGAGGCAACCTGCCGACCGTAATCGTTTCGCACCACCGACATGGGCATCAGGCCCAGCCGCGGCTGGTGAGGGAAGCCCACGATGTCGCTCGCCAGCTCGATGGCGCCGGCGCACGTGCCCCACAGCGCTCCGCCACTGGTGTAGAAGCGCTCCAACGCGCGGTCGAGGCCGTAGTCGCGCATGAGCTTGCCCATCGTGGTCGACTCGCCGCCTGGGATGATGACCCCATCGAGCGACGCCAGCTGGTGCGGCAGACGCACCTCCTGGGCGCTCACGCCCAGGCGCTCGAGGGCGAGGCGGTGCTCGCGGAAAGCGCCCTGCAATGCCAGCACGCCGATGCGCGGTGGGTGGGGGGTGCGGTCCACGGCAGACATTGTGTCACGCCCGCCCGACGACATCTGCAAGGCCGTCTTCGCCCAACGGCCGCCGCCGGGCACCGGGCCGGCGGCCGGGACGGCGCGCGGCTCAGCCCACCCGAGCCGCCAGCACCCCGCGTACGAGCGCCTGCGCCACGACCGCCTGCACGGCCACGGACAGACCCGTCATGGGCACGGCGGGGCCGCGACCGGTGCTGAGCACGAAGACCGTGTCGCCATCGTCCACCGTGTGCGACGGCCGGGTGACGCGTGCGACGCCCATGTGGGCACTGAGTGCCAGTGCCCGTGCCTCCGCCTTGGTGAGCAGCGCGTCGGTCGCCACCGCCACCAGCGTGGTGTTGCTCCCGAAGGGGTTCACGGCCAGCGACGCGGCGGCCGCTGTGAGCGCCTCGCGCGGCCCCGCCACCAGCGCACCCGTCTCCGCGTCAACGATGCTGCCGACCGCGTTGCTCACCCCCACGGCCGCCACGACGGCACCCCCCAGCGACGTTGCGGCGCTACCGATGCCGCTCAGCGCGACGCCCTCGATGCCGACGAGTTTGCCCACGGTGGCGCCGGCGCCGGCACCCACCCGCCCTTCGCGCACGGGTGCGTCGGTCGCCGCGTCCGCTGCCGCGATGCCCGCATCGGCATCGGGCCGCACGTCGGCGGCCCCGACGCCCAGGTCGTACAGGGCCGCGGCCGGCACGATCGGCACCCGGGCGAACGGCGTCGGGTAGCCTCGGCCCCTGCTTTCGAGCCAGCGCACCACGCCGTCGGCCGCAGCCAGCCCGAAGGCGCTTCCCCCGGTGAGCACCACCGCGTCGACGCGGCTCACCTTGTTCTCGGGCGCCAGCAGCGCCGTCTCCCGCGAAGCGGGAGCGGGCCCCAGCGCCACGCCCGAGGCGACGCAGCCCCCTTCCGGGCAGAGGATCACGGTACAGCCGGTGGCAGCAGCGGGGTCGGTGTAGTGCCCCACGTGCACACCGGCGACGGCGGTCAGGCTGACGTTCTCCACGTGGCTGCCTCGTTCCCCGGAGCGGCGCCCCCAGACGGCCTGCGACCTCGTCGCGGCGTCAGGGAGCTACGGCGCAGGCGCGCCGGTTCCGGTATTGCCGGTGCCCGCGTTCCCCGTACCGTTCGTGCCAGGCGGCACACTGGTCGGCGTCCCAGAGGTAGCGCCACCGGTCCCCACCGCACCCGCCCCGCCGTTCCCGGTGGAGTCCAGCGCCGCCGGCGGCTGGACCTCCGGCAGCGTCGTGCCGGCCGGCAGGTACTGGTCGACGTTCTTGGGATCGACGTCGATCATCTTGATGTCGGTGATCGGCGTATCGACGGTGGCCCGTTTGCCGGTGCGCTTGTCGATGGGAAGCTGGAGCTTGACCGTCGGCAGGAAGCCCTGGTTGCTCAAATCGGTGGTGGTCTTGAACGCGGCCTTGGTTCCGGTGGGATCCAGCGCTCCCGTCTTCAGGTCGATGCGGTGGAAGGTGATGCCGTTGGGCACCGGGAAGCCGTTGGGGTCGGCGGAGTGGCCACGGAGTGCGCCCTGCGCGAAGGTGTTGAACGCGAAGATCGGCTGCTGCGAGCTGGTGATGAGGCCGGAGTGCCCATCGGGGTAGGTCATGGTCTTGCCCATCGGCTTGTTGTTGTCGTTGCCGATCCACACCGCCCCGACCAGTCCGGGCGTGAGGCCGACGAACCAGATGTCGCGCTCGGAGTCCGTCGTGCCGGTCTTGCCCGCGAGCCAATGCCCCGGCACGCTCGCCCGCCACGACAGCGCCCAGTACGGCTTCCGGTCCACCACGTTGCCGTGCATCATGTCGAGGATGATGTACGCCGTCTGCGGCGTCCACACCCGCGCGCGCCGCGGATGCGCGGTGTAGATCACGTTGCCCTGTGCATCCTCGACCTTCTCGATGAAGTAGGGCACGGTGTACACGCCGCCGTTGGCGAAGGCCGCCATGGCGGCCGCATGCTGGAGGGGCGTGACTTCGAAGCTGCCGAGCGCCATGCCCAGGTAGGGCTTGACGCTGTAGCCGAGCTCGCGAGCCTTCTCGGCCACCGCGTCGGGGGTGGCCGCCTCGAGCGCCTTCACCGCAGGGATGTTGCGGCTGCGATCGAGATTCTCGCGCGCCGTCTGGTAGCCGTCGTAGGCGTTGTCCCACTCCTTGGGCTGGTAGTCGGGCTGGCCCTTGACCTTGAACACCGTCTTGTCGTCGACCAGGATGGTCGCCTGGTTGAGGCCGCCCTGCTCGATTCCGGTGGCGTACACGATTGGCTTGAACGACGAGCCGGGCTGGCGATAGGCCTGGATGGCGCGGTTGAACTCCTGCGGCGGCTCGCCTGCGCCGAGCTTCTGGCCGACCATCGCCAGCACCCCGCCCGTCTTCGGATCGATGCCGACGATGGCCATCTGCGCCCCAGGCGGGATGTCGGTGGTGCGGCTGGCCTCGATGGCCGCCTTCTGTGCCTGCACGTTGATGGTGGTATAGACCTTGAGCCCGCCCCGGCCGAACACCACATTCTCGCCATAGCGCTGGGTCAGCCAGTTGCGCACCGCCAGCACCAGGCCGCGGGACAAGTCCGAGCTGATGCTGGCCTGCACCACGGCATTCTCCCCCGTCGGCACCGCCTTGACGACGTTGCCCTTGGCGTCGTAGGTCACGTTCCAGCCCCTCGGCTCGAGCTTGTACGTCCAAGCTCGCTCGGCGGTCTGCCGCGAGATGGTACCGCGGCGGACCATCTTGTCGAGCACGTCCTTCATCCCCTGGCGCGCGACCCTGAAGTCGCCGTGGATGGCGTTGGGGGCCGGGATCAGTCGGGCCAGGTAGAGCCCCTGGGCGAGGTTGAGCTCGATGGGATCCTCGCCGAAGTACGCCTGCGACGCCGCACGGATGCCGTAGAGGTTGCCGCCCCAGAACACCACGTTGATGTAGCGCTGCAGGATCTCGGTCTTGGTCAGGCGCCGCTCGAGCTCGATGGCGAGCATGATCTCCTTCGCCTTGCGCTCGAGCGATCGTTCGCTGGCGATGTTCTGCAGGACGGTGTTCTTGATCACCTGCGTGGTGATGGTCGAGCCACCACGCTTGGAGTGACCGATGAACTCCTGGTACGTGGCCTTGGCGATGGCGGGCAGGTCGAAGCCGTAGTGGCGGAAGAAGCGGTCGTCC
>Ga0307441_1000280_pt1 | contig 19611 bp, 20 predicted proteins | sample SalMarWE160420MG_FD_202149 | JGI IMG/M metagenome (GOLD analysis project Ga0307441, IMG submission 202149) | Salt marsh sediment microbial communities from the Plum Island Ecosystem LTER, Massachusetts, United States - WE1604-20 | ecosystem: Environmental > Aquatic > Marine > Intertidal zone >... | reverse complement strand
TTGTATCCTCATTCACAAAACAGGTCAAAACAGTTCCATCGCTTTTCTCAATCCGGAGTTTTCCGGCAGCAGGATCCACAGCAATGACTTCACCGCGGGCTTTGACCAATTCTGGGTGATCACCTTCCGCAGCCATTGCTGTTGCACTGAAGGTAACTGCCAGCAGTACTGCAGCTATAAGGGGTATGACAACTTTCCTGAACATTTTTCCTCCAGATACTAAGGTAAACTGGAACTACGTCCTTAGAATAATAGATGGGTGTAATCAGGCCTCAATCGAATTGTAAAATCTTTGTAAAAAGTAAATTATTTCCTAACATTTAACAAGTTTTGGTAGAGGATCAAAGACGGAAGACGGGGGGCGGGAACGCTGCGTATCCGGACCAGAGATAAAAGGTGGCTGATAGGGGAACTAGGACGGCTTGATATTGACTCTCAGAGCATGGGTGTGTAATAATCGATGTTTTCTCCGGACCACTTGGGGATGATTTCCCTTCGCTACCCTCAGGATAGATTTCGCGAATAATCCAGAGAAAGACCACCTGCCAACAAAATCAATATTGAACAACCAATGCTCAAATGCCTGTACTCGGGCGTATATTAAAATAAAGTCGTCCCGAAGACGGGACGACAAGCTTCTTAAAAGTTGGGAAGTTCATTTTCTTTTTAAAAAACTATCTCTTCTTTCCCGGTCAGCTTCTCCTGGACCAGGTTGGCAACGGTGTCCAAGTGGCCTTTTTTATGGACAAAATCAAGGTCATCGGAGCGGATCGTTAAAACTGGGCAGAGATTGAAGGTCCTCATCCAGTCTTCGTAAAACGAATCCAACAGGGTCAGGTATTCCAGGCTGATGCCAGATTCGATCTTGCGTCCTCTTTCCTCAATCCGCTTCTGGAGGATTTCCGGGGGTGCGATGAGGTAGATCAACAGATCTGGCTCAGGCAGATGATCCGCAATCAGCTTGAACACTCGCTGGTAGGAGCGGTAATCCCTTTCCGAAAGGCTACCCTGCCGATAGAGCGCTCTGGCGAAGATTTTAACGTCTTCATAGATGCTGCGATCGGCAATTGCGGAACGGTTATCACTCACCAGTTCCAAATGCTGCTGAGCCCGGTGGCCCAGAAAATAAACCTGGAGATGGAATGACCAGGCATCCATATTCTGGTAAAAATCGCCCAGGTAGGGATTGTCAATCACTGATTCGTAGGCTGTGCGCCAGCCCAACCTTTCTCCCAATCTTTCAGTCAGGGATGTCTTCCCTGTACCAATATTTCCTGCCACCAGCACCAATTTACCAGCCATTAAGGACCTCCTGATCTGATAAAGCCAATTATACCTTTTGATTGAGTTGCTGTAGAAAATCAGCTTTTTTCTACAGCAACTGTACAAACTTTATAATCAGGGATCTTTGCCTGGGGCACTTTCAAAGCAGCACCGATAGCACTCGCGGATGCAGGTGGAATAAAACCGTGAACCTTCTGAGTTTCCAGTAAAGCAGGCAGCAGCATTTTTCTGCCCCGCTCACTATTTTGATCCAGGAATTTGAGTAATTGTGAAGATACAGGAGGGTCACTATACATGAGATCTCCTTCAGATGTAGATCAGAACACCAATAAATCGCCAGCCTGTCCCTTTGAGATTGCCTGCGTGTTACAGATTATATCAAGGCCAGAGCTATTTGCTGGGTTGTCATTCTGACATTGACCCCGAGCAGTATTGAGGGGGAAATGGAAGAATCCATAAGGGGATCAGCTTCCAGCACCTGTGTCTTGTATAGGAGTTGATAATTAGGCGGAACGAACCTTTTAATGGATCCTTCGCTGCCGTTCAGGATGACACTCTTGAAATTACAGGAACAAAAAAAGGCTGCCCCTCGGCAGCCTTTCAATTGTCAATTTAAAGAACAGTGCTCTAGCTCTCAAACTCTGACAGCAGATCCGCCAGCTCAGAATCGCCGTTTGTATCCATGGCTTTGCGCATGGCCGCTTCAATAGCAGTAGGGGTTACTTCTTTTTTCTCGTTCTCTTCTTCCTCGATGACATATTCATTCACCGGCGGTTCTTCGAGGGCTTTCATGCTCAGTTTGATCTGTTTCTTGCGGCGGTTGACTTTCAGGACTTTCACTGAAACTTCCTGGCCTTTCTGGACAATATCCGTTGGAGTGCGCACGTAACCGTGGGCCATCTCACTGATATGCACCAATCCAGGGCGTTCTGCCTCAATATCAACAAATACACCGTATTTTTCAATCCGGGTAACCACACCGGTCAATTCCATGTCCGGTTTGATATCCTGCCAATCCATACCCAGCGGTTCCAGCATGGTCAGTTCAATCTTTTTTGTTTCCGGATCAGCGCGCTGAACCCAGACCTCAACTTCCTGGCCTTTCTTCAATACGTCACCAACCCGTGATACTGAATCTTTTGAGATTTTCGAAATGTGGATAACACCAGGAAAACCGACACCAACATCAACAATCGCACCTGCCAGGGAAGTTTTCAAAACCTTTCCCACAACCTTCATCTTAGGTTCTAAGTCCTCAATTGTTTCAGGCGTCATCAATTCTTCGTTCGCCATAAAACACTCTCCAAATACACTTCATTTTCAACAAGGGTCAATTATACCTTTGCCGGGGGTGATTGTCAAAGCACATCCAGGAGCAATCACTATCTAATATGACACCAAACCCTCCAAAACAGATCTCAGTTTCTGGACCCAGCCTTCTTCCTTATCATTAAATGGAAGCCAGATAGAGGAATCCCCATAACGGATTTTCATATCAAATTCCCAGGGCTGCGGCAGGGCTTTGCCTTCCGGATACCCAAGGGTGATCTTTCCGTACTGGATAAAGACACTCTCAATTCCGGCTTTTTCTGCCATTAATTTCAGCTCTAGCTGCAGCAGCAGGTTTTCAACTGTCACCGGCAGGGAGCCAAATCGGTCCTTAAACTCAGCTTTGAGGTCTTTGATCTCAGAGGATTTGAAGATATTTGCAGCCCGGCGGTAGAGTGCCAAACGCACGGAGCGGTCCTGGATATAATCCTCGGGTATGCCCACAGGAAGTGGCAGATCGATCTTCACCAGTGGGCGCAGGATCTGTCCCGGTGTTAGATCCTCCCCGGATGGACCGCCATCGTCCTTTTTAATGCGATTCACAGCATCCGCCAAAAGCCGGGTATAAAGGTGAAAACCGACCGAGGCGATATAGCCAGACTGCTTGGTGCCCAGGATGTCACCCGATCCACGAATCTCCAGGTCCCTCATGGCAATATTGTATCCCGCACCCAAATCAGTATGTTCGGCAATGGTTTCCAGTCGTAAGCGACCCTCATGGGTCGGGGCGCCCTGGCGGCCTTTGAAGAAGTAGGCATAAGCTCGCTGGGCGCCCCGGCCAACCCGACCCCTCAATTGATAGAGCTGAGCCAGGCCAAAGCGGTCAGCCCGATCAACTATCAATGTATTGGCATTGGGAATATCCAGTCCAGACTCGATGATCGAAGTGGAAAGCAGGACATCAATCTCCCCCCGGGTGAACTCGCGCATGCGTTGAGCCAGGTCCTTTTCAGCCATCTGTCCATGAGCAATTCCGATCCTGGCTTCCGGGACCAGGCTGGCCAAATGAGACTTCATAGCCTGGATGGTTTTGACCCGGTTATGCACAAAAAAGATCTGCCCTCCCCGCTCCAGTTCACGCCAGATAGCTTTCTGGATCAAACCCGGGTCATAAATACTGATATGAGTAACCACCGGCAAACGTTCTTCCGGCGGAGTATTTATACGTGAGATATCGCGCACTCCGGTGAGAGCCATATACATGGTGCGTGGAATGGGTGTGGCAGTGAGAGTGAGCACATCAATATCAGCCCGTTTAGACTTGATCATTTCCTTGTGGGAAACGCCAAAGCGCTGTTCTTCATCCACGATCATCAATCCCAGATCCTTAAACATCACATCCCTGGAGAGCAAACGGTGGGTGCCGATCACAATATCCACCGAGCCCTTGATCAAACCTGACAGGATGGCTGACTGCTGGCGAGGGGTCCGGAAACGGGATAACATGCGCACTTCCACAGGGAATCCACCCATGCGCTGCAGGAAAGTATCGTAATGCTGTTGTGCCAGGACCGTGGTGGGGACAAGAACGGCTACCTGTTTGCCATCCATGACCGCTTTAAATGCGGCCCGGACAGCGATCTCGGTCTTTCCGTAGCCCACATCACCGCAGATCAATCGGTCCATGGGTTTGGCTTTTTCCATGTCCTCTTTTACTTGGGCAAGGACTTGGAGCTGATCCTCGGTTTCTATATATGGGAAGCTGGCTTCTAATTCTTGCTGCCAGGCATTATCAGGTTTAAAAGCATAACCCGGGACTGTCCGGCGTCGGGCATAAAGATCCAACAGATCCTGGGCGACCTGGACCACTTCTTCCTTAACACGGGATTTTGCCTTTCCCCAGCGCCCTCCCCCCAAACGAGTGCTGGTCGGATCATGATGATCGGGTCCAACATACCGTGAAAGTCGGTCTGCCTGGGCTACAGGAACGTACAGGTAATCGTTATCAGCGTATTCCACCACCAGGTATTCACCGATCACTCCATCCAGCTCACGGTATACCAGGCCCTGATAACGGCCAATACCGTGATCTATATGCACAACCCAGTCATCTTCCTGGAAATCGGTATAGTTGATCTCCGGTGCTAAAACACGCTGCACTGGTCTGCGGCGGGGCTGGATCCGCTGCCAACCAAAGATCTCCCCATCAGAGAAGAGGTGAATGGGTTTGCCATTTACAGGCTTAAATATCCAACCACCGTCTATGCTTCCTTTAACAAAAGAAGGGGAGTCGTCCAGCTGAGTGCGTTCTTTCCAGATTTCTTCAAGACGGGCGGATTGACGGGATACGATGACTGCCTTTTCACCAACTCCGATCAATTCAGCCAGATGGCTGATAAAGGATTTTAACTCCCCACCAAATCGTTGATTGGTAAAAAACTGGCTGCATAATCCAGCTTCGGATCCTTCTCCTGCCGGTCCCAGGGCAACCGGATTGAACTTATCCAACGCTCCCTGCAGATCCTTCCAGGGCAAATAAGGCAGCGGAAAGTCTTTTGTGATCAATCCCTCAGCCTGATACCCTTTCCTTAATGATTCCGCCTGAGCGCAGATCTCTTGTACCGCGTCACGAATAGCGATTCCATCATCCAGGAAGATCAAAGTGTCCTGGGGGAGATAACTCAGCAAAGTTGCAGTTTCATCGTTTAAAGCCGGCAGATGATATTCAGTGAGGTTTTGTCCATCCAAGTTTCCCTGGGGATCCTCGGGCAGGAGGAATTCGCGAGCTGGCGTTATGCGTATCGAATCCACTTTTTCGATCGTGCGCTGGTTGTGGGGATCAAATCGGCGCAGCATCTCGACTTCTTCACCGAAAAATTCCAATCGCGACGGGAAACGGTCCCCGGGGGGCCAGATATCAAGAATGCCTCCCCGGCGGGCAAACTGACCTGGTGCAGTGACGATCGGAACCGGATCATATCCAGCCCGGACCCATTCAGCAGCCAGGAGTTGGGGTTGATGCTCACTTCCTGTTTTAATGGTCCTGGAAACTTTTAAAAAGGAACGCCGCGGCAGGGTGCGGGTCATCACTGCCCGAACAGGAGCGATGATCAGTGGTTGTTCTTTTCTTTCCACTCCAGGCAGCATCAATTCCGACAGCAGTGAGAGTGTGGCCAACCTGTCCCGGCGGGTTTTCCGGCTCCAGGCTATTTTTTCGTAATACAGCGGATCTGGTTCTGGGAAACATTTCAGAGACTGATCGAGGAACCAGAAATCCCATTCATCTTCCAGGACCATAGCCCGATCGATCTTATCAGTAATCAACAACAGGGGACGGTTCAGCACCGTCTGAACGGCAGCCAGAAAGGGGATGCGCGTGGCTCGGATCAGACTCAGTTGGTTCGTTGTTTTTCCGGAGCATATTTCTTCCGCCAACTTCTGGAAAGCGGGCTGAGAGGAGAGTATTTTCAAAATGGTTTGCTGCATGAGTTCTCTTACTTGGGCTGCTGATTAAAACGGGTCATGGCCGAATCCAGGCCGTGTTCAATAAAGTGCCGGGCAGCCAGGACTGCCTGATCAAGCACATAAGGGAGATTTTCTTTTTCAGCGTGGGAAAAATCCTGCAGGACATAATCACTGACCGGGGTTCGGCCTGGAGGACGGCCGATCCCTACCCGCAGGCGGGGAAATTCCTTGCTTCTCAGCTGCTGGATGATAGAGCCCACCCCTTTTTGCCCGGCATCACCACCATCTGGCTTTAAACGTAAATGCTCAAAGGGCAAATCCACGTCATCATATACAACCAGGATATTCTCCAGGGGCAGTTTATAAAAACGTTTAAATGAAGAGACAGCCTGTCCAGAGAGATTCATGAAGGTCTGGGGTTTGATAAGGATCAAACGCTCCCCATTCCAGCGCACCGCGGTAACCATGGCATTCATTTTCAGGCGTGAGAATGAGGTATCCAGGTCCTCAGCAAGGCGATCCAGCACCATAAAACCAACGTTATGGCGGCTGGTGCGGTATTCCCGGCCGGGATTTCCAAGGCCAACAATGAGATAAGGTTTGGTTTTTTTGAACATTTTTTCAACGGCGGTCTCTGTTCTTGATCTGCCAGTAAATACCACCGACAATAAATAATACCACGACTGATATTCCGCTCAAGCGCAGAACCCGGTAAAGATCATCCGAACGCACTTCGGCCGGGTTGGGCGGCAGAGCTGTGGGGGTATTTCCCGGTGTAGGTTCAATTGTGGATGTGGGCATATCCTCAGCGGGTGAATCCTCGCTGATCGGCGCCGGAGTGGCGGTTTCCACCGGAGTATGGTTGCGGATTCGCAGATTGGGGATCAATTCATAGATAGCCGCCCCACCCTTATATTCCGCGACCACCCGCAGATCATAATTACCATCTGTGATCTGAGTCGTATCCCATTCCACCTGGAAGGAGGTCTGGGCACTGCCGTCCGCTCCTGGCAGGATATCTGCAATAAAAAACCAGGTCGGATCCGGCACGCCCGAGTAGCTAAAAGCGATCTTCCCCTCTGTAAACCCATCCCCGCGGATCCTTCCATCCAAAAGCTCCACTCCCTGCAGGGGCTGTCCTTCCCGGGGGCTCTGGATGAAGATGCTGGGCACGATCGTACCCTGGGCTGGTGGCGCGCTTAATGCAGGCTGCGTACTTAACATCAGAAGCGGGATAATTAACAGAAATAACAAGTCAGTTCTTTTCACGCTTTTGAGTATAGCATAAGGACGTAAGACGTAAAGCGTAAGGCGTAAGTCGGTTTGGGATCAGTAATCTGTATTCAGTATTCAGAATACACGACTCATTTCTCTATCTGTCATTGCGAGGAGCGAACGGAGTGAGGGACGAAGCAATCTCAGTTTGATAGAGGTAGCTATCTCAAAAAGGACTGACTCCAGATCATTCGGAACCCTCAGGAATTTAGTCCTTTCCTTCAATATTTAAGGGTACAATTCTCAAATCTGAAATAACCTTTCCAAAGACCGGAGAGCCTCGCATGGTCGCATCAAGATTTGAGCTCCAGTTCGAGAAAAACCCCTGGAGTTGCAAGATCATCAGGGATGGAGAAATTCTCCTGCATCTGTCAACCAGCTATAAAACGTCTGATTCCGGGATCGAAAAAGATCAGTACAAATTCAATTTTGAAGATTCTTCCCTGTTGATCCAGATCAAGGGAACTAAAGTTTCATTTAAGTGGCAGGGAAAAGCTATTCAAACTCAATTTCCCCTGACAGGTTACTGGTACGGCGGCGGAGAATTGATCAACCAACCCCTGCTCTGGAACCAGATCATGTTCCCTCTGACTGAATTCATCACCTGCGACAACGGGCAAACAGGGCTTTCTACCGCACTTTCACCCACCTGGTTAAGCAGTCTGGGAATCAGTTTAACTGTTACCAGCTCATTTTCCGTCGGAATCAATCAACCTCCTGCCAACTATTTCATATGGCAAAAATGGATGTCGATCGATTTGATCCCATTTAATCAGCGGCCCTTCATTGACTTGAATGGGGATGGGGACGGAGACGGAAAATTCAGCCTGGTTGGTGATGATCTGGAATTTGATATCACGGTGGAAGATAATATCCTGGAGAGTTATCGATCCTTCGTTCAGGAACGGGGTGTACCGCAAAAAACACCTCCCCTGGAGCTGATGGGAGCACCGATCTGGACCACCTGGGCCAGATACAAGGACAAGATCGATCAGGATACTGTGCTGCAGTTTGCCTCGGAGATCATAGACAACGGGTATCCCTATCATGTGCTGGAAATTGATGACCGCTGGCAGACTCACTACGGGGACCTGGAATTTGATCCGGAACGTTTTCCTGCTCCTGAAGAAATGATCCAGAATTTGCATGAAATGGGCTTTAAGGTCACAGCCTGGGTGATCCCATTCTTTCACCCCCACTCGATATTCGGCCAGGAGGGATCCAAAGCTGGCTATTTTGCGAAATACAGATCGGGGGAACCATGCCTGGTGAAGTGGTGGCAGGGGAAGGGATATCTGTTGGATGTCACCAATCTGGATGCCTTGGCCTGGTTTAAAGATAAACTTGATCGTTTCAAAACTGAAATGGGATTGGACGGCTACAAATTCGATGCCGGGGAAGGCAAATACGCTCCTGTGGATGCGGTCTTCCATCAGGCTTTAAATAGTGGCAATGAATACACTCAGCGTTATGTGAAATGGATCTCTGAGAACTACTCATTCTGCGAAGTGCGTTCCGCCTGGAATAACCAGACCAGCCCGATCTTCTTTCGTCTGTGGGATCTATGGAGCACCTGGGGATACGATAATGGGCTGAGATCGATCATCCCCTCCACCCTGGCGATGTCCCTGGCCGGATACTCATTTGTGTTCCCGGATATGATCGGCGGAAACGCCTATTTTACATTCCCCCGCAACCCATTCCTGAACTGGATCCTGCAGAGGATTGTCGTTCCCACACTGGAACGAAAGCTCAAAAGCCAATCCGAATTCCCGGAAGATGAGACCCTGGGTCTGGCAGATGTGCCGCCTTTCCTGGAAAAATCGACCCTGTTCGGATACCCGACCCCGGAATTGATGATCCGCTGGGCCCAGGCCAATGTCTTTTTAGAGGTGATGCAGTTCAGCCTGGCACCGTGGGATTTTGGGGAAGAGTGCAGCGAGATCTGCCGCAAATGCGCTGAATTACACCTGGAATTCCTTCCCACCCTGCAAAAATTTGCCCGGGAGGCAGTCAAAACCGGAGAACCAATCATCCGGCCGGTTTTCTGGCTGGCCCCCTCAGACGAGCAAGCTCTGACCTGTGATGACCAGTTCCTGGTGGGAGATGAGATCCTGGTAGCACCGGTCCTTTTCCCTAAACAAACTACCCGGGAGGTCTATTTCCCCCCCGGCGTATGGAGAGATCACTGGTCAGGCGAATTATTTTCAGGCCCATCTGTGGTAGAGAACTACCCCGCCCCGCTGAACAAACTGCCATTTTTTATCAAAGATGAACAATCAACAAGGACAAACTGTGAGCGAGAAAATCCAAACCTCCCCCTCATCCGAACATAAAACCCAATCGGAAAAAAGCCGCTGGCGAAATATGTTTGCCCTGGCCTTTGGTTATTTTGTGGACCAGGGAGAAGGCCAGGCCATGTCGGTCCTGTTCCCGACTCTGAGAGCAATATGGGGGTTGAGTTTCAGCGATCTGGGTCTGGTGGGTACTATCAAGAATCTGCTGCAATCAGTCAGCGCACCGCTGTGGGGATATATCGCTGATAGATATCCTCGCAAGAGCGTGATTGTCTTCGGAACCGGCATCTGGGGGATCTGGACCTTGCTGGTGGGATTCACCCAGAATTTTGGCCAGCTGCTCTGGATCCGGGCCATATCGGGTATCGGGCTGGGCTGCCTGATGCCTGCTACTTTTTCATTGATGTCCGACACCTTTCCTCCCCAAAAGAGGGGCCGAGCCCTGGGAATGATGGAAGGCATCGGAACCCTGGGCATCGTGATCAGCTCGGTTGGATTGGGATTGCTGGCTTCCCCGGATCTCTGGCGCTGGGGATTCATTACCCTGGGCCTGCTGAGCATGATCTCCGGCCTGGTGATCTGGCTCGTTGTTGAAGAGCCTGTCCGCGGGGCAGCAGAGCCTGAACTGGAAGGTTTGATCACAGAAGAGAAAGCATCTTTGTATAAAATGGAAGCCAAAGATATGGTCGCAGTCTTAAAGATTCCCACAATCTGGGTTGCCATCGCCCAGGGGCTTTCCGGCAGCATGCCCTGGGTTGTGATGCAGCTGTTTTTCATCACCTGGATGGTCGAGATCCTGAACGTGAGTGAAAACCAGGCAGTCCTGGCCTTTGCAGGTATCGTGGTTGGGACCGGGATCAGTCAGGTTATGGGCGGCTTCCTGGGAGACTGGGCTGAATCCAAAAGCCCCAAATTCGGACGGACAATCATTGGACAGTTCTCCGTTTTCAGCGGTGTGCCGCTGACCTGGCTGCTTTTCACTAAAACAGGGGAATGGTCTTTTGGAGCAATCATAGCTTTGTGTTTCGGAACAGCCTTATTTATCGGCTGGGGCGGGAAAGGCGCCAAAGAACCCATGATGCAGGGGGCAGTGCCTCCGGAATTGAGGTCGACTGCCTTTGCAATGACAACCTTTATTGAAAGCGGTTTTGCGGCATTGGTGGCTGTATTTGCCGGGACCCTGGCCGACAAAATCGGTCTGACACCAGCCATGGTCTGGACCGTGCCTGTACCCTGGATCCTGTGCGGGCTGATCTACAGCTTATTCTACTGGGCTTATCCGCACGATTCGAAGATCCTCCGGGCCCAGATGGCGGAAAGAGCGGAGGAGATCAAGTAAGTCGTAAGATGTAAGAGGTAAGTCGATTAGGGGATGGTGAGCAGAAGGGACGTCGCATCTGTCCTGTGGTCAGGATCTGGATGCGCCGCCCTTTTTTGTTTAGTCTGTAGTTCTAACTCTGGCTCCCCATGAATTTGAGGAAACAGGATCAAAATCAATGCTGGCATCCTTTTACTCAATCCAAGGCATTGGAAAGGCTAGATTCTGTTGGCAGGCAAGCTCAGGATGACAATCAGTGCGCTCCCTGTCATCCGTCTCCTGTCTCTTCACCCTGTCATTCTTTCAAAACGATCCCCGGACAAAAATCCATCAGCTCGATACACTTATCTCGATTCTGCTCCCAGAATGGAAACGTCCGGCATTGGGAAGGCCGCTGGTCATAAATGGTGCATTTATTGTTGTAGATATCGAACATACAGCAGATCTGTTCACCATCGATCAGCCGGTCCTGGAGCGATAGCCGTCCAGAGGCCGCCCGCACATAAGTATCTGCAAAGACCCCCAGCTCCAGGTCCTTGAAGCGGGCTATATCGATCATTTCTTCTTCCGTGATCCAGACATAGCCGCCCCAGCGGCAGCAGGTGCCGCGGCAGGTGGCGCAAGCCTCGTTATTGAAGGTGAAAGGAAAAGTGGAGGGATCGGTCATCAGTATTCAGTAATAAATTTACGGCCGCTTACCCGCACCGTATCTCCCTTGATTGTCATTCTGATCTGAGCGAACCGCAAGGGAAGAGTCCATATTCAATAGAATAGCAAATCAGCAAAACGATCCGGGGCGGCGGCTCGGGTTGGCCGGAGCCGATGGATCCTTCGCTCTGCTCAGGATGACAGATGGGAGTGTTCTACCTCCCGTCTTCGGTCTCCCGTCCTCGGGCGGGCAGGCACCTTCTCCTAACCTGCTTCTAAATCCCGGCTGGAGGGCTGTTGTTTGGTTCCATACAACAGCAGCAGCGCGAAACAAAGGGTATAAAAAACAGCAAATGACCTGTGCATGGGCAGGTTCCAGGAAACAAAAAACTGCCTGACTGATTCCGAGGCGACCCCACTGGAGACCGCAGCTTCGGCATCAGAAAAGTTGGAGGCAAAGAAAACAATGCTGACCCACAGCGAGCTCAATCCAGCCACAAGGGCGGTGATCCGGCCTTTTTTGAGGACAAAACTCAGGATTGTCCACAGAATGCCGATCAGGAAGGAAGCCCATAAAAAGAGGTTGTAGTGGACGTTGGCGTGGGTGGCAGCCCGGAACACAGCAAAGGTATCCGGGAAAACCTGGTAGTTGCCGGTTTCGATCAGCCAGGTGAAGTAGCGCCCCAACATAACGCTGTGTGAGATGAGGAACCCTGCCAGAATGCCAGTCAATATCGTTTGGACAAACCATAAAATCCGGTGGATCCGCCCAAGTATTTCTTTTCCTTTCATGCTTTTCCTCCCTTTCTAGATTGTCGGGACCCCGCTTGAAGGTTAACCATCAAATCCCGGATCCATTCCTTCTGGATTGGATCATTTTAGTGTAACATATTTTGTGTGACTTTTATCAGGCTGGGAATGCAGGTCTGGTGGCTGGGTCCATCCTGCAGAATTCAGTATTTAGCCATCGGTCGGAAATCTTGATTCTCTGTCTTCGGTCTTCGGTCTTCCGTCCCCTCCAGGAAAAAACTCCCTTACCAATCCTTACTCCAGATCTCCCGGTACTTCACGATCTTAAAACCAAATTCCAGATAAAAAGGCTGGCCGGCGCCGCCGTACAATCTGCGGGCTCCCATTTTGCGGAGGCGGTTGATTCCCTCACCCAGCAGGGCACTGGCCAGCCCCTGTCTCTGGTAGGCAGGAACGGTGCCGAGCGGCTCCAGGATCCCGATCCTGTTCTGAGCGTCAAACCAGAAATTGGCAAAAGCTGCCACTTCTCCCTCCGGAGTCAGGACCGCCAGGTCCAGTTCACTGCGGTAGTCCGGGGCCCGGCGCATACTGGCGAAGGCTTCCACTATATGATATTCCTCCAGGGCTCCTTCCCGAGCATATCCAAAAGCCAGGCTGTGGGCCAGGCTGCGCCCTTCATCGCTGAAGCCGACACCGTCGACCAGGCGCAGTCCCTCTGGCAGGTGCACATCCAGGGCATCCCTGATCTCCAGGATGCCGGTTTCTTCCTTCCCACTCTGCTGATAGCCGCGATCGATCAGGATCTTTTTTAGCTGGGTAAAACCAGGTCCCAGATAGAGATTGATGCTCTTTCTGGAATGCTTTCCAGTGAGGGTGAGGGTAGCTTCAGCATGGTCCAGGAATTCCAGCAGCTCATCATCCCTGAAAGTAGTCCTCGATGCGAGCTGAAAGAAAGCCCTGCCCCGGTTTTCTCCCTCAGAATTGACCACTGCCTGGATTTCACCTGACCCATCCACCCAGATCCCTACCGTGGCCGGCCAGCAATCAGTGGTCTCGTGGATGATCTGGCTGACATAACAGCAGAAATTCCAGCGGTCTATGTGCCAATTGTGATGAAGGGAATCTGGATGATAGGTATCCATCAGGAAATCTCGAACCTGGAGGAAATGCTCTTGAGTGTAGGGGATCTTTATCAGGGTCATCGTGAACAGGGGATAGAGATTGGTTAGAATTAGTATTCAGTATTCAATTTTCAGTATTCAGTGTTCTGGCTGGACTGATAAATGAATTATACTTGACCCCCCTGTTCAGGCTCCAGGACGAGGGTCCTTTTCAGAAATTGGTAATTCTGATCATAAAAATCCCGCGAGATCTGGGCCTGGGGCACCACCATCTGGAAACCATGGGGAGCCATGGGCACTTGATGCAGATCACAGCTTACTCCCGCGGAGTTTAATCTCTCTGCGTAAAGGCGGTTCTCTTCAAAAAAAAGATCGATATCCCCCACCCCGATCCAGACCGGAGGCAGGCCGGACAGATCCTCGCGCCTGGCAGCCACAGCATACGCAGTTTCGGTGGGCTGCCCCGGATCATGCCCCAGATAAGCCGTCCAGCCCCCGCGGTTGTTGTGGTTATTCCAGAGGGGATGTTTGATTGAATCCAGTTCGCGGTTGAGAGCCGTTCTGTCATCCAGCATGGGATAAAAAAGCAGCTGAGCAGCGGGCTGGACTCCACCGCTGTCGAGAATTCGCTGGACCAGGCAGGCAGCCAGGCCACCTCCGGCGCTTTCCCCTCCGATTGCTATCCGGGCCGGGTCAAGAGATAAATCGTCAGCATGTTCCAGAAGCCATTCCCAGGCGGCAAAACAGTCATCCAGCGCAGCAGGAAAGGGAAATTCAGGAGCCAGGCGGTATTCCACCGAGACCACCACCAGCTTCAGATCGTGGGCGTAATTGGAACAGATGCCATCATCCTGGGAGGCAGCACCGATTACAAAACCGCCCCCGTGCATCCACACCATACCGGCTCCTGATGTTCCTTCTTGCGGACGATAAACCCACAGGCTCGCCGGGCCGATCTGGATTTTTTCGACTTTCACTCCATCCGCCAGGCGGGCGCGGCCTGTCAGGCGCATAATTAACCTCAACATACGCTGGGTGAATCGGTTATGGAAGGGGATTGCGGGCAAATATTGATATATCCGGCGCAGTTGGGGATTGATCTTCTGGATATCCATTTTTTAGGGAACGGCCTTTGTGTAATTAAACTGCTCGGTAAAGAGACACGATCTTGGGTCCTTATTCAGCGGTTCAGGCCAAACTCGTTGATGTTCAAATTGAAACTTTCCCCATCGGTAACAATGTGCCGGCCGCGGCTGTCGGCGGTGTAGCGGACGGTTTCCAGGTTGGTGCCGCCGGGCAGGATATTGATCACCAGTCCGGCATCTGTCAGGCTGATGACCCGCTCACGGCGCTCATCCAGGCGAACGAAGTCATTTTCGGTTTCGTCAAAGATGAAAGCGTACCCGCTCAGCCGTAGAGCGCATGAATCTGCCCCGGTCACGACTCCCACAAAATGACGCCGCACATCATTATCAAACAATCTGCGGGTGATGACATGTACTTTTTCTCCTACCTGGATCAACATTGTTCCCTCCCTGATAACTGACAGTTTAATGATAGCCCACTTTCAGGGCCAGGGGGACAGCAAATCCAGGGCTGATGATCGAACTTTAGAAAAAGGAATTTCCAGCATTAACTAATAAGAGATTAAGTAATCGGACCAGAGCCTTGGTTCCTATGTAGTGAGGGATTTCAACACGATCCAGATCACGATTGCCAAACCAACCAACCAGATGCCGACCACGATCAGCAGCCCCATCCGGCTGGCATCCTTCCCTCCAGCCAGTTCTGTTTCCGCCTTGATCCTGGCCTCGGCCATCACATCAATCGGGATCAGCTTCAGAGCCAGTGCCAGACCCAGCGGTGTAATGATCAGATCATCCAGCCATCCCAGGACCGGAATAAAATCGGGAATAAGGTCGATCGGGCTGAAAGTATGCAGAACCACAAAACCAGCCAGGGCCTTGACAGTCCAGGGGACCCGCGGGTCCCGGCAGGCAAAATAAAGCGCATAGGTTTCCTTTTTCAGCTTCCCGGCCCAGGCCTTAAGGCGATCTAACATAAAAAGAGTATCCCACAATCACGCGGGGATTTCTACCGGTCCAAATCTCTCCTGCCTCCGTCTCCTCACGCCTGTCTCCTGTCCCCGGTCTGAAGCGCAGCTTCCTCGATCCTCTGCAACTTTTTTCGCTCCAACACTGTACAATAAAATAGAGATCAGCCTTGGGAGTTACCTGTCCCGGGGAGAGGAATTGTCGCTATGATTCGGAAACTATCCATATTAATCCTCTTAACCTTCCTGCTAGTCGGATGCCAATTTATTGAGGAACCAGTTGAGATTCCGGACCGGGAGAGCCTCATCCCTGTCGGGGCCGTGAAGATGTCTCCGGAAAACGACAAACTTCCCCCTGTCCTGCTTTCTGATGAATATCAGGGCCCGTTACCCCTGCCCTATCCGGTCAACACCCGGGGCGCGGAGGACTCGGCATTTATAATGCCGGACGGGCAGACCCTGTATGTCTGGTTCACGCCCAACAACCGGATGGACGTGATCGAACAGGCCCAGGATCTGGTGACCGGGATCTATAAATTTGAAAAATTGGGTCAGGGCTGGAGCCCGGCAGAGCGGGTTTGGCTGGTGGAACCGGGAGAGGGCCACCTGGACGGCTGCGGATTCTTCCAGGGAAACAAGGTCTGGATCTGCGGGGCCCGGGAAGGATACGAGGGCCTGCACTGGTTCACTTCTGAATATCAGGATGGAAAGTGGTCCATCGCGGAAATCGCGGATTTTGATCCGGCCTACGAAGTTGGCGAGCTGTATATCTCCAATGACGGCAGCGAGCTGTATTTTCACAGCGCCCGGCCCGGCGGCAAGGGAGGGCTGGACATCTGGATGTCCAGTATGGTGAATGGCGAATGGGGCGAACCGGTCAACCTGGAAAATGTCAACAGCGAATATGATGAGGGCTGGCCGGCCCTCAACCCCCAGGAAGACCAGCTGTGGATCAGCAAAAACTACAGCCTGTGGCGCTCTGACAGAGTGAATGGGGTTTGGCAGGTACCGGTTGAGATCGTTTCTACCCTGGCTGGAGAAGCGACCATAGATCGGGATGGCAATGTCTACTTCACGCACCACTATTATGAGAACGGCCAGATGGTCGAAGCCGATATCTATCTGATCTCCCAGAAAAAGTAAATCTTAAATTGTAAAAGGTAAGGCGATTATTTAATAGGAAGTCCAACTTTGGCAATCCTGTCATCCTGAACGTTAGTGAAGGATCCATGCTGGCATCCTATTCGATAAGTCAAACTAGTGGAAAAACTTGATTCTTCTGGCAGACATCAGCAGCTGGATCCTTCGCTTTCATTTCGTTCCAGCTCAGGATGACAACCAGCGCTCCCCCCGTATCTATACTCCGGTCCCCCGTCTTCCATCTCCTTATCCCTTTCTTTCCTCCACCTTCCGCAGCAAATATCCTGACAGAAAATAGGTCACAACCACCTCCAGAGCAGCTGCCAGCAGATCCAGAATATAATGCTGCTTGGTGAACAGGGTCGAGAGCAGCACCAGGACGGCGATCCCGATCCAGAGGGGTTTGAGTTTGGGCAGCCATTGGGACCAGAAGACCGCGATGATCAGGGTGGTGTAGGTGTGCCCGCTGGGCAGGGCGTTGTTGACCTGGTCTCCCTGGTAGAGCCAGACCACCAGCGTGCTGAAGACATCACCACCGCTGATCTCCGGCCGGACCACGTAGGTGGGGTAGAGGATGAAGGTCGTGTAGCTGATGGCGATCGTGATCCCCAGGCAGAGGGCGAAGCGCTGCCAGAGGGGGAAGTCCATTTTCAGCGCGCCCCAGGCCAGGGAGGCGATCCACCAGGGCAGGGTCAGCAGGTAGGGGACGACCCAGACCGGCCAGAGCGGGATGCGGGCATCGAGCGCCAGGTCGGGCGTGACCCCGCCGGTCACAGTTTGATTGATCGGGAAATAGAGGGCCAGCAGCAGCAGTAAACCTGCCAGGCTGGCCAGACGCTGGCGGGTCTGGCGGTCATTCCAGTTAACTCTTGTGGGAGATTTTTCCATACCATTTATTATAAGCTGAGAGCAAGGCAAGCAGCTGAACTGCGAAAGCCATCTACCAGTTTCCCGCCTTCCGTCCCCGGTCTCTTTATTCCCGTCTCTTCACCCCGGTCAATTAGCTCTTCAGGTTTTGGACAAAGATCGCCGCCAGCCGTTATAATAGGCCGGTAGGTCCAATGGAGAAGAAACTGCCGGGCATCGGGCAGAAGGGTATCCCATACAGCAGGCAGCTGGGCCAGCCTGGGCCAGGGCTGCCATAAGGAAGCAGAACGTATGAGCCGTTTGATCAATACCGAACCGCCCTCAAAACGCCGCAACAAAGCCGCCAGGGAGATCGTGCTCTGCATTCGCACGGCTGCCAGCTGCCAGGATCAAAACCAGCTCCTGGATTTGATGGCTCATATTGCTGCCAGCCTGGAGATCATTGCCGGAAGCATTGAACAGTCAGTCACGGCCTGGGAGAAAAGGGATTACTGGGTCAAAGCTGACAGGTACAGGCTGCAGTGGGAATGGGTCCAGCCGGCCCGCGAGGTGCTGGTCTCCTATCTGGAGAGCCAGGGCAGCGGGGAGATCCCGGTGGAAACCCTGGCGGAGATCGCGAAGGAGCTGGGGGGGATCACCATCAGCCCTAATCACCGCATGGGCCAGCCCTGGGCCGGGGCCTACGCGATCTGGCAGCTGCGGTCCGCCTAGCCAGGACGGCCGGATGGGCGCCATCCTCCAGGCGTGGATCGGGGGTTATCCTGGGCCATTAAGAAGCCTTGTTGTATTCAACACCATCCAAGCCTTCAAAATCAGAATCTTGAGTCCAAAGTATGGCGTCATATTCCCTAGCAGTAGCCAGCATAATACTGTCTGCCATAGGTATTTTTAGATCATCAGATATTCGTGCTGCATGCAGGGCAATAGGACTAGACAGATCAATAATCTTCCCTGATTGCATAAACGCAATAGCATTTAACGCCTCTGTTTCATTTAGCTGTTGAAGGATTCGTTTAAATACCTCATATATGCTTATAGTAGGTACGATCAGGGAATCTGTGTCTTCAATAGGTTGAGAAAAGAAGTCAGCGTGGGTCCCATTGGCAAAGTATTCTAGCCATCCAGAAGAATCAACTATGTTCATATTCGGTCTGGTTCCCGTTCAATATTGGTTTCAATCCCTTTTAAGAACCCTCGTCCTTCCTGAATTTTCCGAACTGGAATCAATTCGATTCTTCCCATGTATGGGATAACCTGAACCTTTTGGCCAGGCTTAATTCCAGCTTTGTCTCTTACTTTCTTAGGGATGACTACCTGATATTTTGGAGAGATTGTTGCCTGTTCCATACGAAACTCCTATCGATAAGCAAAACGTAATACGTATTATTATACCAATAAGATCCAATTTGAGAAGATAGGAATCAGGCTAACGTTAATTATCTATCAAATGCGCGGTAAAACCCTAAAGCGTTATGCCGCAGGGCAGCCTATCTTGCGCACCACAGCCGCTTCGCTCCCCTCCGACGGCCAAAGACAGAGAACAACCGGCCCTCCCTAAAAAGAGCATAGATTCTTTTGATTTCTGTTGGTTGGATTTTGAATTTCAACTTTCTTTATCCAACCCATCCACTCAGGCCAGTAAATCCTCCGCGGGAGGTCAAATAATCCCCTGACCGCAGGGAGAATGGACTACCTCAAAACTGAACCGTTAAAATAGAATAAAAAAAGAAACCGCTAAATAGCTCAAGCCTTCAGCCCCGATCGAAAAACACCTTTTTCGATCGCAGCGCGCAGCAAGAAGGACATACATCCACCCGGGGAAAATACTGGCGGGCTTTGTCAAGCGCCTCCTGGCAGGTAGAAAACGGGCCCAGGTAGATATAGGTAAGAGGGAAAAGTTCACAGCCCAGTTTGTGGACCTGGTGTTGTCCAGCCTCACGGGGCTCATTGTTGACGTAATATAGATCCATGGTCCTCTTCCTGGACTGCTAAAAAATGCCCGCCTCAAGCCTGCCTTGTTCTCCTCTCAACGCCTAGACCTTGATCTGGAACACCTTCTCCCAGATCTCCACCACCCGGGGATCAAAGTGGCTCCCGGACTGCTCGCGGATGTAGCTGTGGACC